>ERZ808046.15-NODE-15-length-246940-cov-7.643883_pt1 | contig 246940 bp, 226 predicted proteins | sample MGYA00380196_ERZ808046 | MGnify/ENA primary metagenome ERZ808046 (study PRJEB31490, sample SAMN06133421) | mouse gut metagenome | isolation source: Z6_2 | host: mice | place: China: Chengdu | collected 2015-05 ...
GGATGATAATTCGAATGGTGGTTGAATGATCACCGTTTCATTTGGCATGCAGGCGATTTTCAAATTACTGCTTCAATCAACTTCTTATCACCAATTTCTATCGTTTTCATTCCGACATTTTTCTTTTTATTAAAATTAAAACTGATCATATAGCCTTTATCCGCATGATAATATTCCAAATATTCTAAAAGCTGTTTTTCTCCTCTTTCATTATATTCATTGCCATGCCATATTTTAAGCTCCACAATAAACTGTTCACCCAGATAATCTACAATTACATCTGTCCTCTTTGCATCCCTTGTTTGAGCCTCTATATAATAGTTTCCCACACCATTTATGATTGGCTTTAAATACAACAAAAAAAATTTCCGGCCGTATTCTTCGATAAATTTCTGGTCGTTATCTCCATATATTTCTGTAAAATGCATGATAAACTTTTCAAGAACCAGTTCCATATTAAGTCTGGAATTTACAATAAACTGTCCTTTACTGCTTTGACCATAAAAAAATATTTCACTTTTAATGGATTCTTCTGAAATAAAGAGATTGAGCAAATACATTTCAAAAATACGGTTTGACACCGCCACATAGCCGTCTTTCTCTTTCAGGAAGCCAAACATAATACCTAAATTAATTGATTTTTCAGCAGGGCTGAAAGAAACCTTTCTTCCTTTATAAAGCATCTCCTCAATCATACTTCGTAAATCATGAAAAATATCTAACTGTTTAATCATGCTGTCAAACAATGGCACATTTTCCTTTAAAAGTATCTTAACAGCCCTGGCAACACCTTCCTTTGACCAGGCTTCTGCAAACTCTTTGCTATCCCGACCGTCTGCAATTTCTTCATCCATTAGCTTACAGATTGCTGAAACAAGATACGGATATCCGGATGTATACTGATAAATTTCCTCTGCCACAGCTTTGATGTTCATTCCTGTGCAGTGATCTTCTTCATATTCCTGAAGCATCTCTTCGATCTGGACAATTGAAAAGCTCATTTCAATGCTGAAATCAGCCGCAATATTCCACGGACTGTTATATTGATGCTCTGCCTCGGGTCTTAGTTTCAACTTCAAATTCTTAATATCAGATGTAGTGCGCTGATGCGCACGCAGGTCGTAAGGAATCCTCCCATCTGCGATGGGTCCCTCCTTACGACATATATCATACACACCCGAAAAAATAACGGAATGAAAGATTGGCCTTTTATCCCTGCTGAGATAATATCCTCGTAACATTGAAAGAAAGTCGAGAAATACCTGGTGATTAGACGCACTGTCTATCTCATCAATTATCAATACAATCGGCTTTGGAGAGTTCTGACATATTTTACTCCAGGAGCGGAATAATTTATCCAGAGAGATTCCTTTTTGAAGCTTTAAGGAAACCATGTTCTGGAATGATTCTGTATCTATTGTTTCCGCCAATTCCGGCTCTGTATTGATTAGCTCTTCCATATATTCAATAAATGCTGTTACAAATGTCTCTTCATCTTTAAAGCTTGCAGAACTCATTATCTGAAAATCTATAAACAAAACTATATAATCCATTTTCAAATATTCTGCCAGTGCCATAAGAGTTGTTGTCTTACCGTATTGACGTCCTTTGTTAATAATAAAATATTTTCTTCTGTCTACAAATAAGCGCTTTATTTTATCCAAACGCTCATCCAGACATACCATATAATGCATGTCTGGCTTACAGCAGCCTTCTGTGTTAAAGTATTTCTGCATTTATTGCTCCTTTTGATAAATCAGTTTATCAATCCCGCCGGTTTGAGTTTCACCATTTACTACCGTCTCCGACACCTCATGCCGGGTATAAAGCATAATCCGGACTGCCGGAAGATCCGTGCTGATCACAACCCTGCTTCCGTCGAGCCGCGCCTTGAAGTTGTATTCCCTGTCCGCATCATAAATCTTCTGCTCTGTTTCGGAGGAAAGATGAACCAGAAGCTCCATATCCCCATAGGGCGCCTCCATATCCTCCGGCACCTCCGTTAGCATCGGAATCACTGAATCCTCCCTGATAAATACAGGTATCTGTTCCAGCCGGGGTTCCAGGGCAATCCATCTGTTCCCTGTCATTATCTTCCGGTCATAAAAATCCAGCCAGCCGCCCTCCGGCAAATACAATTCAAAACTGTCCTGGTCAAACACCGGAGCCACAAGCATACTGTCCCCTAAGAAATACTCCAGATCAATATTCCGTGCATTTCGGTCCTCCGGGTATTCCATCACCAGCGGCCGCAGCATCGGCACGGCATCGGTATGAGCTTTGTGCGCCATGGTATACAGATACGGCAGCAGGCGATGTCTGATATCGTTGCAGGCACGGAAAATATTTTCAGCTTCTCTGCTAAAATTCCACGGTTCTCTGGGTGTTTTTCCATGGCATCTGCTCAAGGGGCTGAAAAAGCCAAACTGACAGCTTCTGATGTACTCTTCCGGTTCCGGCGGGCATTCATAACCGTTATGGTCGGTATTATAAAACCCGCCCATATCAAATCCCCAGAACGGAATTCCGCTCATTGCAATGCTCAGCCCTCCCCGCAGAACAGAAGCATGATTGTTCAGGTGAGTGGAGGAATCTCCCGCCCATGCCGCCGGTATCATATGAGAACCGGCAAAACCACTGCGCCCCCACAACATCGGGCATTCGCCGGTTTCTGCCTTCACCTCCTTCATAATCTCATAGATGGTTTTTGCATATAAAAAGGTGATCTTGTTGTGGCCCTGTATGCCGTTAGAACCATCATGATAGACCGCGTATTCCGGAACGGCTTCCGAAAAATCCGTCTTGATGACGCCGATCCCCATTTTGACCACTGCCCTCACCCTTTCCCGATACCAGGAAAGAAATTCCGGATTGGTGAAATCAAAACAGCCCACCTTATGCTCGCTGGCAGCGGTCGCATAAAACCTGACCGGTTCGCCCTCTGCATCCTTCACCAGATATCCCCTCTCCCGGGCCAGCTCAAAGAAAGCAGAACGCTCATCGATATAGGGGAAAATCCAAAGGCTCAGATGGATATGCCTTTCCTTCAAATATCTGATCATTTCTGCCGGGTCAGGGAAACTCTCCAGATTCCATTCCCATGCGCCTGCATCGATCCTGTTCTGCCAGCCGTCAATATGGATGACGTCAATTTTAATATTCTGTTCTTCCGCCTTTCGGACAACCTCATAAACCTCATCCTGGCTCCGGTAGGAACATTTGGACATCCAGAGCCCGAACGCCCATTTCGGAATCATTGGGATTTCTCCGGTCATAGACACATAATCTTTCAGCAACGACTTGGAATCCCTTCCAAACAGAATCGTATAATCCAGATATTGATCCTCCACTTCCATATTGTAGGCAACGCCGGAAACCGTTCCCATGTCGAAGCGGGATCTGGTATAGCTGTTCAGCAAAAGGGCATACCCCCGGCTGCTGATAAAAAATGGATGATTTTTGTAAGACCGCTCTGTATTGGTGCTCAGCGCATCCGTCTGCCAGCAGTGTATCGTCTGTCCCCGCTTATTAAAGTCAGTAAACTTCTCTCCAAAGCCATAAAAGCTTTCATCCGCATACAGATACATTGTCTCATGAACCTTCTGCACCCGCTGCTTTTCATCCAATGTAAATCCCACCGGCAGATTTTTGCACATGTTATCCACATTGGAATCTCTGATCTGCTCCCTGGTAACCAGACGGCCTTCATAATAGTAGCTGACCTCCCATGAATGTTTTCTGACTCTCACCTCCGACTTTAAAGAGGTAAGGCAGATAAATTCTTCTGTCTCAGCAACCTGTATCTCTTCCTGCGCGTCAAATTGAAATACTTCATTCCGGAAACAGCCGGTATTTCCATACGGAAACATCTGAAACCTGACAGCATTTTTGCCTGTAAAGCCAATGAAGACTTTTGCCTGCTTCCCATGATATGTCTCCGCTTCAAATATCACGCTGCCGTTCTGAATCTCATAACTTCTCACTCCTGTCAGGAAATCAAAATCATGCTGAAAAACCGTTTTCAGATAACCCAGTTGCGGGTTGTAGCTTACCTCTGCTTTTTTGGCCATATTAACCCCTTTCCAAACCTGATGCCTGCATTTTTTCTCAAAGATATACTGTCTCCTTATACAAACGGATTATAAAACCGGCTCCCATCCGCAAAGGTCACCGCCAATGCCGCCACGCAAAGCAGCACCGTAAAGGCAATCGCCAGATAATCATTCTGCTCCAGCTTCTTTCCCATATACCAGGTTCTCTTCTTATGCTTCCCATAGCCCCGCAGCTCCATGGCATTGCTGACCACATCAATCCGGTCCATACTGGAAAAAATCAGCGGGAAAATGATGGTAGAAGTATTTTTGATTCTGCTCACCAGCGATGCCTTCCCTGACATCTCAATCCCTCTTGCCTCCTGGGCATGTTTGATCTTGATAAACTCATCCTGGACGTCAGGGATGTACCGAAGCGCGATGGAAATGGCATAGCCCACGTTATAGCTGACGCCTATCCTGTTCAGGGAAGCCGCGAACTCGCTGGGATTGGTGGTCACCAGAAACATAAACACCGCCGGAATCACTGTGAAATATTTGATCACCACATTCAGCTCATAGAAAAGCTGCTCTTTCGTCACATCATAGCGTCCCGCAATATGAAAAAGCACGGTTTTGGTTCCGTAGATGGCTGTGCCCTGATTCGGAGAAAAGAGATAAATAGCCACCACATTAAAAACAAGGAACACCATCACCAGCTTAAACACTGCCCCTACCTGCTTCCACTGTGTCCGGGAAATTCTGAAAATAATCAGAGCCAGTACCAGCATCACCGCCAGTACCCTGGTGTCGTAGGTAAGCATGCTGGTCAGACACCACAGCAGGAAAAAAATCAGCTTGGTCACACCGCTTAATCTGTGGATCCAGGTATCTTTTTCTTCATATGATAAAATCTTAGCCATCCGCTATTTCTCCTCTCCCCGCTTATTTCTCCTCTTCCGCCCATGCTGCCTGCTGCCCCGCTTTTTTCATCTCCCGTTCATAGGCGATAAACCGCTCTGCAAATTCCGACGGGTTATCGATTCCGCACTGAATGGCCAGATCATAGAGAGATGTTTTCTTCAGATAGGCTTTGTCCGCAATCTTCTCATCGGTCAGTACCCTGGCCGGAGTGTCGTCGGCAATCAGATGTCCGTCCGCAATCACAATGGCCCTGTCCGTATATTCCAGCATCAGATGCATATCATGGGTGATCATGATAATGGTGATTCCAAGGGTTTCATTGATCTCCTTCAGGAAATCCATGATCTCCGTATAATGCCGATAGTCCTGCCCGGCAGTGGGCTCGTCCAGTATCATTACCTCCGGGTTCATCACCAATATGGAGGCAATGGAAACCCGTTTCTTCTGTCCGAAACTGAGCGCCGATACGGGCCAGTTTCTGAAAGGGTAAAGTCCGCAGGTTTTCAGCGTCTGATACACCCGCTCCCTGATTTCCTCCTCCGGGACTCCTCTCACCGCAAGCCCTAATGCAACCTCATCAAAAATCATGGGCTTTGAAATCATCTGATTGGGGCTTTGCATCACCAGACCGATCTTTTCCCCTCTTTCCTTAATAGAAAGGGGCGCCATATCCTCTCCGCTCAAAAGGATTGTCCCTCTGGTGGGCTTATAAAAACCGCAGATCAGATTGGAGATCGTGGATTTGCCCGCACCGTTCTTACCCACGATGCTGACCATCTCTCCCTTTTTGATATCAAAGTGAATATGCTGGAGGACAGGCTTTCCCTCCACATAAGAAAAATACAAATCCTCCACCTTAAGCACAGAAGGGACATCCGGCCTTTGGGCCTTTCCCTCCGCTTTATCAAACCAGTCTCTCACCTTATCCCGATAACGCTCCATCCGCATGGTTTCCATGTGCATGGGCTTATCCTCCGCCAGAATCCGGCATCCCGCATGTTTGATGGCGGTCACATAAAGGGGCTCCCGAATCCCCTGTTTTTCCAGCACATCCTCTGCCAGCAGCTCATCCGGCGTGGTATCCGCCACAATCCGGCCCTCCCCCACCACGATGATTCTGTCCACATCACGGTAAAGGGCGTCCTCAAGGCGATGCTCTATAATAAGAATGGTGGTCTTCTTTTTTTTCTGAATCTGATCGATCAGGTCAATGGCCCGCTTTCCGGTAGCGGGGTCAAGGTTGGCCAGCGGCTCGTCAAAGAGCAGAATATCCACATCATCCACCATAACTCCCGCCATGGAAACCCTCTGCTTCTGACCGCCGGAGAGTTCCCTGGGGGCATTGCCCAGGAGCTTTTTCACATCCACCAGCTCCGCCACTTCATCCACTTTCAGGAACATGTCCTCCTGAGGCACATTGTCATTTTCAAGGGCAAAGGCAATATCCTCCGCCACAGTCAGACCGATAAACTGTCCATCTGTATCCTGAAGCACCGTTCCCACAATCTTGGACAGGCCAAAAAGTCCCAGGTCTGCCGGATCCTTTCCGCCAATCCTGAGACTTCCCGTAATTTCCCCGGTATAGGAAAAAGGCACCAGGCCGTTGATACAATGGGCAAGGGTGGATTTTCCGGAACCGGAAGGCCCTACGATCAGAACCTTCTCCCCGGGCATAATCGTGAGATTGATGTTTTGGAGAGTCGGTTCCTTCTGAGCACGGTATTTAAAAGAAAAATCCTTGAACTCAATCATAGGTTCCATGCATTAATCCTCTTTGGAAAGACTTGATGATTTGGCTCCGATCCTGGAATAACCAACACAGAGCAAGGTTCCCAGAACTCCTATAATAAGAATGTTCCCCAGAAAAGCGCTGGCTCCCTGTGCGAACAGCTTTTCCACCGGCTCCGCGTAGATCAGAATGTCAAGAAGCGGTGCAAGGCCAATCCATGCAACGGCATTGACTACCACCTGTGCCACATTGAATACCACGATCGCCTTCCCGTTAAAGCCGCCTTCCTTCACCGCATATTTAGCGGCAAAGAGACCGATCACAAGACCCACAAGCCCATCCGGAAAAACCCAGCTCCACCACACACTGCCATAGAACATGGCGTCTCCCAGGGCATGGCCCAGAATTCCTACCACCGCTCCCACAACAGGGCCGAACACTGCCGCAAGAAAGGCCATGATCGCCATACGCGGCTGCAGATAGGTGTTGGGAATACCCGTAGGGATCTGGATTTCCGTAAGCGCCACAAAAAGCGCCGTGCCGATACCAATGGCAACTACTTCCTTGATACCAAATTTCAGTTTCATACTATGTACCTCCTCATAAATAATTTCTTCCTTAGTATACCATAATCTCTCTCCCCAGTGCAAAAGAATATATGATTTTTTCGGTGACCTCTCTGCCGGTCAGCCGGGCAAGAGCTTCCCCGTAATAGTCAAGCTGCACCTGATACCTCCTGACCAGTTCCTCGGGTAATTTCACAACATCTGTTTTGTAATCCGCAACGATTATTTTTTCTTCCTCCTCAAAAAAAACATCGATGATTCCCTGAATTAACACCTGTTCTTTTTCCGGGAATTCCTCCCCCAGACGGCTGGCCGGAAGACCTAACACAAAGGGCTGCTCCCTGTAAAGCATCCCTCTTTCCTTTGCCTGACACATGCGAAGGGCAAGAGAGCTGTCAAAAAAGGCTGTCAGCTTTGGGAGAAAGATACTTTTCCGCCATCTGGCGCTCAAAAGGCCTTCCGCCTCAAACCGGTCAAGCTGGGAGCCTATCTGCATCTCTCTTTCCTTTCCCTCTTCTGCCTGGAAAACCTTTTTAAAGTCCAGAAGTTCCATCGCCCTGTGATAAGCGCTTCCTCTGTCAGTGCCGGAGAGGGTTTCTTCCTCCCTCAAAAATGACGGAATGTAAGGAACTACTTCCTGCTCTTCAAAAAGGCTTGCAGAAAATGCCTGTTCCCGGGATGCTCCTCCGTTTGCTGTATCCGATGCAAGAATATCTTCTATTGACTTATTTGGTAAATCATGTATGGCCTTTTTCTTAAGCTCCGACACACTTGTCTTTACAAAAAGTCTGGATAAATACTGATGAGAATAGGAAAGTGACATTTTTTTTGACAAGCTGTCCACAATTTCATTATCCAATTCAGTCAATTCCCGTTTTCGCATAGCACTGTCAAAGAGTTTCTGTCTTCTTTGCATTTCCCGTACGGCAGAACTCACATCCTTTTGCAGGATATCCGTCGGTTCTACAAATTCTACTGTCAGATCAAGGCAGGGAAAAACGAAATCAAGACAAGAGGACGCCCTTGATAAAAGTGAAAAAGGAACCTTATCCTCCGTCTTCTCATACTCCTGAAATTCCATTTTCTGTTCCAATTCCAACCGGAACTTATCAAGAGATGGAACAAGCGCAGTCAGGATCAGCTTCTCCTTTGCCCTGGTCATGGCAACATAAAGTACCCGCAGCTCCTCTCCCAGAATATCGTGCCTTATCTTGAGCGCCACTGCCGTTTTCTTTAACGTGTTGCTCCTGACTCGCAGCTCACTGTCAACATAGTCCACACCAATTCCCATATCCATATCCGCGATCATGCCGCCGCTTACATCCTGCATATTAAACTTCTTGGCAAGCCCCGCCACGAAACATACCGGAAATTCAAGCCCCTTACTCTTATGAATACTCATGATCCGCACAACGTCCGCATTTTCATCCAGCACATCTGCCAGGCCATAATCCACCTCATATTTTTCCAACTGTTCTATATATCTGAGGAAATGAAAAAGTCCATAATAGCTGGTTTTTTCAAATGCTGCCGCACGGGTAAGCAGCATTTCCACATTGGCTCTCTTCTGCTCCCCCCCGGAGCGTGCAAGCACATAGTCCAGGTATCCGGTATCTGAAAGAATTTCCTGTATCAGCTTGTGAATCGGCGTGTAAACGGTCTTTTGCCTGTAACGGGCAAGGCGGTCTAAAAACAGCCGTATTTTATTTTCATATTCTCCTCTGTAAGAAATTAAATTATCATATAACAATACTCCTTTTTCACTCCCGCGGATCCGGGCAATTTCCTCCTCGCTGAAACCTCCAAAATAAGATTTCAGTGTTCCAAAAAGAGGAATGTCCTGCAGAGGATTATCAATCACCCGCAAAAGCTGTAGCAGCGTTTTCACCTCCACTGCCTGAAAATATCCGGTGCGCGAGGTCACATAGGCAGGAATTCCTTCCTTCTCCAAAACCCCCTTAAACTCCTCCGCCCAACCGGAGATTGTCTGAAGCAGGATCACGATATCGCTGTACTTCACCGGACGAAGCTCTCCGCTGACCGAATCGGTCACTTTAAGGCTTTGATATATATCCTTGATTTTTCGGGCAATTGCGGCGGCCTCCTGCTCTCTTGCCGTGCTGAATTCATCCTCCGATTTCCCAATGATCAGATATTCTGTGTCATAGGCGGAAGGTTCCTCCGGATGATCCGGAAAAGAAGCTCCCTGATAAAGGGCCGCCTCCTCATCATACTCCACGCCGCCTAAATCTTTTCGCATGATTCTTCCAAACAATCCGTTCACACTCTCAAGTACCTGGGGACGGCTGCGGAAATTTTTGTGCAGATCAATTCTCTGTCTCTCCCCGTCCTCCGTAGAATAACAGTTGTATTTTTCCATAAACAACTCCGGACGCGCCTGCCGGAACTTGTAGATACTCTGCTTCACATCCCCTACCATGAAGCGGTTATAATGTTCTTCCTCCTCCCCGGAAATACTCCTGAGCAAAAGCTCCTGCACCTGGTTGGAGTCCTGGTATTCGTCAATGAAAATCTCTTTAAAAAACTTCCTGTACTCTAAGGCCGCGGGCGTGGGAACCACTCCATTTTCCGTTTTTTTCAGAAGAATTTCCAGAGCAAAATGCTCCATATCATGAAAGTCAATGAGATTTTCCTGACGCTTCTTCTCATCCAAATGCTCCTTAAAAGCAAGAACAAGCTGCAAAAGCTCTTCCACAAAGGGCGCTGCCTTTCGCATACGCTCCGCCGCCTGCCCGGGAGGCAAAGCCAGCAGAGAGCTGCGGATTTCCTCCAGCTGCTTTTTTACGTCCCTGCGCAATTGCTGCACCTTTTCCCTGCAAAGAGGGTTCACCGAATCATCCTTTTTGGAGGGCAGCCTGCCAAAGGATATGGTTTCAAAGGCTTCCTGCAGGCCGGAAAACTCCTCAAATTTTAAAACATGACTTAACATTTCAACTTCTTTTTCCAGCGTTTCCCCATACATATAAGGACCATCCGGCCTTTGTATGATTCGGACGGCAGACTCCAGATCATGGATACATTCCCTGACAACAGTCTGAATATAGGAGACGAGATAAGAACACCAGGCGCTTTCTTTCAGCTTGCTTTCATCCGTTATTCTATACTCTTCCATGCATTGACCGATCCAGTCTTCCGGCCAGGGGCAGCTCATTGAAAATTCATAGAGCTGTCCCACATACTCCTCCAAAAGCTTATCATTGCTGCCCCCGGTAAAATACTCCACACAGCCCAGAAAATGCCCGTCCTTTTCCTGATACCGCTCCTCCAAAAGCTCCTGCAGCACATCCTGCTTAAGGAGCCTCAGCTCTCCCTCATCCGCCACCCGAAATCCCGGGTCAAGGCCGATATCATTAAAATTATTTCTGATCACAAAAAGACAAAAGCTGTCAATGGTAGTGATTTGCGCATTGTGAAGGAGAGACGCCTGCCTTTGAAGATGTACATTCTCCCCTTCTGTCAAAAGCAGTTTGTTGATGGCAAGGCTGATCCTTTCCCGCATCTCTGCCGCTGCCGCGTTGGTAAAGGTAACGATTAAAAGCCTGTCAATATCCACAGGATTTTTTTCATCCGTGATCATGCGGATGATCCTCTCCACCAGCACTGCCGTCTTTCCTGAACCGGCGGCGGCGGAAACCAGCAGATTTCTGTCCCGCAATGTGATAACCTTCTGTTGATCCTCAGTAAAACTGATTGCCATAATATCCCCCTGCCTGTCCCGGGCTGCGCCCGCGGACTTTACAATGAATCGAATCCCTCCTGCTCTAACTCCTGGCGCATTCTGAGAAGCAGTTCATCGTTTGTTTTGCCCTCGAGAAACCTCATATGATACCCCGGTATTCTCTCCTCAAAATCACAGATCCCCCGAAAAGCACAGTAAGTGCAGGCCCGCATTGTGCCCTGCCTGCAGGGATTGACGGCAATGTTTCCTGCAAGAATTTCCATTCCGAGCTGCCGGATCTTATGGCTCACAAATTTTGAAACCGTCTCATAGTCCTCCTGCCTCATGACGCTGGAGCGGGCGGAAAAAGTGCCGTCCTTTTTGCGTTCCACCGGAATCACAAAGGATTTGTCCTTAAAATTCTTATCCAGATAACTGACGATTCTTTCATCCTCGCTGACAAGCCCCGCGGTGCAAAGCTCTTTTAAGATTTTCTGGTTAATCTCCTCAGGCGAAAGCTCATCCTCAACCGAAATAACCGGGTCACTCACATGATAGTACAAAAGCGCCGCCGGAACAATCTCCTTTTCCGGATGCTGCCTTGCAACAATCTCCGCCGCCACATTCATATAAACCACCAATTGAAGCTGCAGGCCGTAATAAAGGGCCGCTAGATTAAACTTCTTATCCCCGGACTTGTAATCGATCACTTTCACATAAACATGCTCCTCATCCTCACAGGTGTCAATCCGGTCAATCCTTCCTCTCAGCCGCATTTTTTCCTGCCCTGACAGGGCAATATTCACTGCTTCGAGTTTTTCCACCCTTGAAAAGCTCATCTCAAAAGCCGCAGGCACAAAATCCCCCTCCCGAAGCTGGGCGCGCAGCGTCCTGATGGTTCTCTTTAAAATCCGGTACATCCGCTCCACCATATACTCATAGCGGGCATTGCTGTAAAGCACCGTCTCCCCATAGGCCATGGTGCAGGCATCCAAAGCTTCCTTTAAAAGCGCATCTCCTTCTTCATCCGTGAAGTCAAACCAGGTCAGATGATTCTCTGCAAGTTTTCCTGCAAAGCTCTCCAGCACCTGATGAAAAATATTCCCCAGATCGGCCTGCTCAAAGCTGTATTCTTCCCTCTCTTTCAGGGTCAGACCATATTGCAGGAAATGTGAATAAGCACATGCCGCATACCGCTCCAGACGGCTGACGCTGTTTTCCAGCACGGTGCCATACAAAGCACGGGCCACTGCTTTTACCAGAGGCTTGTGCCCGTATCTTGCAAAAGCAGCCTCTTCCAGTCTTTCTGCATATTCCTCATATTCTTCATCCCCCCTGTAAAGCCGGTACAGGCTGCGCAGTTCTCCTTCCTCCAAAGTCCCCTCCCGTCCGGAAGCATATTCCCGAAGCTCTCCTGCCAGCAGAGAAAGACCATCCTTTTTCCCTACAATTTGATCAAACGAAGAATTAATAACATGCGTATTTTCTATTTTCAGAGCCGGAAACAGCTTCTGCATCATATCAATCAGATAAGAAGGCCGAATGCTTTTCCCCTGAGCATCCATCCGTGCATAGGAAAGATACAGCCTTTCTGACGGCTTGGTCATATTCATATAAAGATAAAGTCTTTGGATATACATCTGCTGGCGGGGTGTAGGCGCTAACTCAAATTCCGACTGCTGCAAAAACTCCCGGTCAATATCGGATATAATTCCCCCTTTGCTGCTGTTTCCTGGAATATTTCCGTCGTTTACGCCCAAAAAGAACAGCACCTTTACCTGCTTTAGGCGGCTTCTCTCCATATCGCCCACAACCACCCTGTCCACGCTTCCGGGAATAATTCCCACCTCAATCTCCCCAAAGCCCGCGTCCAGTATATCCGCAAACTCCGAAAGACTCATGGGTTCCTCCCTGAGAAGTCCCATAATCTGTTCCAGAAGCTCCATCACAAGGCGGTAGATCTGGTCATATTCCTTTGCCTTCTCAGGCTCCCCCTGTTCCCGGAAATATCCGGCGAAGCCGCAGAGCTTTTCCTGAATCCGTCCTGCCACAATGAAATCGTACAGCATCCTCACCATTTCTCCGGCGGTTTTCTTCTTTTCCAGAAGAGGGGCAATCTGTTCCATAAACCGCTCTCTGGTCTGATTAAGCTGTGTCAGCAGCCGAAGCTCCTGTTCCGCTTCTTCCTCACCCGCGTCCGTAACGGGAGATATTGTTAAATTTGAATTTAATTTTCTTGTGAATATATGGCTCCACTTGCGTTTTCCCTTGATGCCAAGAGCCAGCACATAATTCTCCAGCCTGTCGATCTCATCTGTCTGAAAATCCGCGAGTCCGCACCGCAGATAGTGAAAAACACTTTCATAGGAGAAGTCAAAAAGCACGATTTTCAGGGCGCTTCTGATATATTCAATAAAGGGATTAAGCAAAATCCCCCTGGTTCTGTCCAAAAAAACAGGGATATCATACACCATGGCTTCCCGCTCAAAATAGTCCCCATAGGTTTCCATATCACCTGTTACCACTGCAATATCACGATAGCAAAACCCCTCTTCCAGCACCAGCTTCTTGATTCGAATGCAGGCCTGCTGTACCTCCTGGGCAGGGTTTAAGGCTTCCGTCATGCGGATGCTTTCCAGCGCCGTTTCCTGGTAAGGCCGCAGAGGATACCGGAATAAATGCTGCTCTAAATGCGCCAGCTCTCTGTTATCCTTAAACCTTGGCAGAGGACTGTTTTTCAGGTAAATATCCTTCTCCCTTCCTGATTCCTTCGCAGCTCCGGCCCCGGCCGCACCCGATTCCTTCCCATGCTTATCTGAAAGCTCTGAATTTAAACGGCACAGATCTTTCACCGTCTTTTTGCTTAAGTAAAACAGTTCCTGCTCCCCTCCCATGCGGAAAGGATCCTCGCGAATATCAATCGTTATGGAAACAATGACTCTTTCGGTCAGCCGCAGCAGTTCCTGAATGAGGCGATACTGAATAGGGGTAAAGCCGGTAAAACCGTCAAAGACAACCACACTTCCCCTGATAATCTGAGACTTTGAAACGGCTCTGGTAAGGAGCCCCAGGGTTTCCTCGGTGGTGATAAACCGGTTTTGTATGTATTCCACAAATCCCTGATAAATGACTTCCAGATCCTTTAACTTGTAATGAAGGGCTCCCCGCCCCCTGGCAAATTCCGCCAGTTCCCCTACCTGACTGACTCCTATCCCGTACTGCATAAATTCGGAAATCGCTGACTTCACTTCGTGGATATAGCCGATTTTATTCAGATTTTTTCCGATGATGGGCATCTGGTCTTTCAGAGAAGAAGCCACTCTGCGGAGCACCAGACTTTTCCCGGTATCATCCAGAACCGGCTCAGAGCCGGCTCCTGTCTCCTCAAAGATCCGGTGGGTCAGGCGGCCGAAGCTGAGCACGTCAATGTTCATGATTCCGCCGCAGTCGCTGGCATTTACCAGATCCACCTGGGTCTGCATTGTAAACTGATCCGGCACCAGATATAAAAAATTGCGTTTTGGTTCCTTTTTTGCCCACTCTGCAATCATTTTATGCAGCTGACGGCTTTTCCCTGCTCCTGAACCGCCGAAAAAAAACTGTAATCCCATAAGTTCTCCCTTTCAGAGGTAAGGAATCATCTCCCTGACCGATGTGAAAATCAAATGAGGAATCACCCCATCCTCTTTTACATCCTCTCTTTTTGCCTCTCCGCTGAGCACCAGAATTCCCCGGTAACCATTCTTTACCCCGGCGGCCACATCCGTATAAAGCCGGTCTCCTACCATGGCGGTTTCCTGCTTCCCGGCTCCTGCTCTTTGGGACAAGTAGTCCATGATGATTCCGTTGGGCTTTCCGATGATCACATCCGGGTACCGGAAGGATGACGCATGAATAAAGGCATGGATGGCCCCCGCGTCCGGGATAAATCCGGTCTCTGTGGGGCAGTTAAAGTCAGGGTGCGTGGAAAGATAGGGCAATCCCTCCCTGACCAGGTCACAAACCCGGCACATCTTTTCATAGGTAAGGGAAGTGTCAAAGCCCACCACCACCACCTCGGGCGAGGTTTCGTCCAGGCAAATCCCGGCTTGGACGAATTCCTCCCTCAAGAGCTCGTTTCCCAGAAGATATACCCTTTTCCCCGGAAAATTCTTCTGAAGATAATCAATGGTTGCCATGCCGGAGGTTACGATCTGCTCAGATCCAATTTCCAGCCCCATCCGCCCTAATTTATCGATATAAGCCCTGGGATTTTTGGAGGAATTATTGGTCAGAAACACATACTTTTTTCCGGCCTGCTCCACCGCCTTAAGGAACTCTCTGGCTCCCTCAATCCACTGCTCCCCCAGATAAACGGTTCCGTCCATATCCAGCGCAAAGCAGGTAATCCCCTTTAAGATTCCATCGTCGTCTCTGTCCGTCTCAGGTATGTAACATTTATTTTTCACACTAAACCTCTCTGGTGGCTTCTTTCAGCCATGCAAGTTCCTCTCCCTCAAAATAAGGGGAAAGTTTCTCAAACACTTCTCTGTGATAAGCGTTCAGCCTTTCTCTGTCCTTCGGCTCCAAAAGAGAAATTTCCACTGCATCCAGGTCAATGGGCGCGCAGGTCAGATCCTCGAAATACATGAACTGGCCATACTCGTTTTCCTCTCCCTTCCGGCACAAGAGCTCATTTTCAATCCTGATTCCATGACTCCCCTCTATATAAAGCCCCGGTTCATCCGTGGTCACCATACCCTCCTCCAGCTCCGCATTTTCCTCATGAGCGGAAGTAAGTCTCCAGCGAAAACCGTTCGGCCCCTCATGCACATTCAAAAGATAGCCTACCCCGTGGCCTGTGCCGTGCTTATAGTCAAGCCCGTGCTCCCAGAAAATCTCTCTGGCCCTCACATCCAGATTCAATCCTCTGCAGCCGGAAAGAAACCTGGTATTTTTCAGATTTAACATGGCCCGAAGCACCAGCGTAAAATGCATTTTCATTTCTTCCGTGAGAGGCCCAAGCGCAAAGGTTCTGGTGATGTCCGTGGTTCCTTCCGGGTAATGGCCGCCGCTGTCCACCACCAGAAGTCCCTCCGGGCGAAGCTCGGCAAAGTTTTCCAAAGTGGCGCTGTAATGGACAATGGCTCCATTAGCGCCATAGGCGCAGATGGTTCCAAAGCTGGGCTCTATAAACCCTTCCTGCTGCCTTCTGAACATCTCCAGCTGCTCCGCTGCGCTGATTTCCGTCATGGGCAGCTTTCCGATATTTTTCTTGAGCCAGTACATAAAATGAGTCACCGCAATTCCGTCCTTCAAATGGGATTTCCGCAGATTCTCCATCTCAACCGGATTTTTAACCGCTTTCATGAGAGTAGTGGGATTGGGCTTGTCAATGATTTCCACATCGTCTGCCAGCTCCTTTTTCACCCGGCAGTTCACACGGTTTAAGCAGATCAGCAGTTTTTCCCCATGAATGGATGCCACATAATCATAAAACGCCTCATAAGGGCGAAGGGTAATTTTGTTTTCGGCAAAATAACTGCAAACCTCTTTGGAGCAGGCATTTTCCCCGGCAAACACAAAAATATCCTCCATCGTCACCACAGCATAGGCAAGCACTACCGGGCAGCTCTCCACATCATTTCCCCGTATATTGAGAAGCCAGGCAATATCATCCAGAGAGGTCAGAATATGCATGGTTGCTTTCTCTTCCTTCATTTTTTCCCGCAGGCGGGCAATCTTGGAAGCAGTGCTTTCTCCGCTGTAACACTCCTCCAAAATGTAGACGGGCTGATGCTCCAGCGCCGGACGCTCCTCCCAGATTCCTTCCGCCAGATCCTTATCCCAGACCAGCCTTCCCTGCTTCTTTTTAAGGATTTCCTCATACTCCTTCGCACTCTGAGCCTTCACCACCCGGCCATCGAAGCCAAGGCTCTGTCCATCCGCAAGCTTTTGCTCCAGATATTCATTCAGCGTGGGCACCTCCGGCTCCCCGATCTTCATCAGACTGATGCCTGTGCCGGCAAGCTGCTTTTCCGCCTGAATAAAATACCTTCCGTCCGTAAAAAGCACCGCTTCCTCCTGAAATACCACCAGTGTTCCCGCCGAACCTGTGAAACCGCTGAAAAATGCTCTCACGCGAAAAAAGCCGCTGACATATTCGCTGTCATGATAATCTGACGTAGGTATCAGATAACAGTCGATCCCAGAGGCTTTCATACTTTCTCTCAATTTGCCCAGTCTTTCCCGTATCATCTTTTTCCTCTTTTCTGCAATGTAATTTTTTATATGATATGATTTATACTCACAATCACATTATACTACGAAACGGGAAAAGGACAACTTTTATTTCTTCATCTTGGGATTAAAGACAAGACTGGCCAGATATCCAAAGATCAATGCGGCCGAGGTTCCCACGGCTCCTGCCTTAAAGCCGCCCATAAAGAGCCCCATAAATCCCTCCTGGTCCACGGCCTCCTTTACTCCCTTCATCAGCACATTGCCAAAACCCAGGAGAGGTACCGACGCCCCCGCCCCTGCAAACTCCACAAAGGGCTGATATACCCCAAGTATGCTGAGCACCGCTCCGGTACACACCAAAAGCACCATGATACGTCCGGGCATCATCTTTGTCTTTTCCATTAAAATCTGAACCAGCGCACAGATCAGTCCGCCCACCCAAAATGCATTAAAATAATCCATGACAACCTCCTTATGGTAAGAAATGTTTTCATGGATTATTATCTGTCTTTTTTCAATTTCTACTCAGAAATTTTCTACTCAGAAATTTTTCTACTCAGAAAACTTTTTCACAATCTCAATCTTTCCATAAGAGCGGTAACCCTCATGCATCTTCTCCACCGTCACCTCGCCGTTTTTGTTATCGATCTGATACTCGTTGAACGCACCCTGGCGGTACTGGAAATCCTCTCCGTTGTCCTGATAATGCCTATAAGCGCCTTCCCCCGGATAAACCTCCAGAATCAGCAAATCATCCTTATCCTCTCCCACATGGAGACGCACCGGATATTTGGGAATCACAGCTCCCGCCTTCACATAGATGGGACAGACATCAAGGGGCGCCTGCCTTACAAAGAAGCTCTTTCCTTCCCTGCACTCCCCCGTCCAGTAGTCATACCAGACGCCTTCGGGAAGATAAACCATTCTTTCTCTCGCTCCCTGCTCCACTACCGGGGCAATCAGCATTCTCTCGCCCAGCATAAATTCATCGTTCCGGTTCCACGCATTTTCATCCTTCTCATATTCCAGCACAAGAGGGCGCACCATGGGAATACCGGACTTTTCCGTCTCATGCATCAGGTCATATAAATAAGGAAGCAATTCATAGCGCAGATTGATATACTTCCTGCTGATGGCAAGAACCTCCTCCCCAAACTGCCAGGGCTCCTGGGGTCTGCCGCCCAAGGCACAGTGGTCTCTGAAAAACGGCATAAAGCATCCGGCCTGAATCCATCTTGCAAACAGCTCCGGTGTGGCATCGCTCCCAAAACCTCCCACGTCAGCTCCCACAAAGTTCATCCCCGACATGCCCAGATTGCAGATCTGGGGAATCATCATGCGGATGTGGGACCAGATACTGTGATTATCTCCCGTCCATGCGGTGGTATATTTCTGGGAACCGCTGTAGCAGGCCCTTGTGATGACAAAAGGTCGCTTCCCGGAATACTCCTTCCACCCCTCATAGGTAGCTTTGGCCATATTGTGCCCATAAATATTGTGGATCTGAGAGTGAGGAGCCACTCTGTCCTCATCCGTGAAAACCACATCATCCGGCAAAGGCCCCCGGAAGCTTGCAGGCTCATTCATATCATTCCACACGCCGGAAACCCCCAGGTCAATCAGATACTTCTGTTTCCCTGCCCACCAGGTACGCACCTTAGGATTGCCGAAGTCGGGAAATACCGCATCCCCGGGCCAGACGGCATTTACATAGACCTCTTCTGCCTCCCCGTCAGAGCCCCCCGGCTTCCTGGCAAAATAGCCATTTTCCATGCCTTCCTCGTAGACATAGTAATCCTTCTCCACCTTCACCCCCGGATCGATAATGGTAACCGCTTTGATTCCCATATCCTTCAGGTCAGAGATTACCTTTCGCTCATCCTGATAGGTTTCCTTATTCCATGTAAAGACCTTATAATGATCCATATAGTCAATGTCAAAATGGATACAGTCACAGGGCAGGCCGTGCTCTCTGAGACCATTAGCCACGCCGCGGATCTTCTCCTCCGACTCATAACCCCATCTGGACTGATGATACCCAAGCGTCCAGAGCTGCTGCATGGGGGCGCGTCCGGTCAGCCAGGTATAATCTGAAACCACATCCTTTAAGCTGTCCCCGCCAATAAAATAGTAGTCAAGATTCCCCTCTTCCGCTCCGAACACATAGTAATCTTCGCTTTCCTTCCCCAGGTCAAAGAAGGTTTTGCAGTGATTGTCAAAGAAAATACCGTAAGCTCCTTTTTCCTTCAACACCATCATGAAAGGAATGCTCTTGTAGAGAGACCTGAAATTATCCTCATGAGGGTCCGGGATATCCGAATTCCACATCACGTACTCGTAATGTCTCTTATTTAAAAAGCCCGTCTTATCGCCCAGGCCATAAATACTGTCTTCCTTTTCCAGACTTCTCAGCTCCTGAATCTGCTTCTTCTTTGTCCCGCCACCCTCCGCCGCATGTCCTTCTCCTGACAGAAGCATGATCTCTCTCCAGCTAAGGCCCGTCTTTTCCTTTCGTTCTCCCCGATAAGCAATGCTTATGGGATTGCCCTCGCTGTCATAAAAATCAACCAGAAAGCCGTCATTGACTTTTGCGGTCATCTTTTTGCTGCGAATAACCACTGCGGAGTCTTCCCATGACACCCATTCCGGCTTTTCTGCGTCTTCTGAAGGAACTGTATTTCCTGATTTTTCTGCACTGCGCTTGTCTGCTGCCCTTTCTGCCTCCTCCAGGCTTTCTTTTCCCTGACATTCCTGACAGTTCAACCTCTTGCCAAGCTCTCCTTCAATGGCTCTGGTTCTGTGTCCCAGACCATCATAGTCAACAAATACATTGAAGACCGTATCAGAAATCACCTCCACGCAGGGCTGTAACTTCTCATGATCTCCTTCAAACTCAAATGTAACCTTCCGTCCTGCTACATGGTAATCTTTCAGCTTTCCAAACAAACTGTTTTGAGACAAAATAGTTCCTCCTCTCTCTGCTGCACTTTTGCAGTCCTTGCCTGCGCCGGGATGGCAGGCAAATCCGTGAAACGTAATCATTTTTTACATTATATTATCCATCCGGAAAGATTTCTTCTCTCTGCTTGACTATATATTACACTATTTTGACTTTTTACTTTTCCCCTTATCCTCCACTTTTCCCTTATGATTCCGCTTTGCCCTTATATTCCGATTTCCCGCTTCCGGGAAGCTGCACAAGAATCACGGCTGCAAACACCAGACCACAGCCCATGAGCTCCCGTGTGCTCAGAGCCTGTCCTAAAATCATCCAGCCTGCCAGAAGGGAAAATACCGATTCCATGGACAGCAGCAGAGAGGCAACTGCCGGCTCCGTATCTCTCTGACCGATCACCTGCAAGGTATAAGCCACGCCGCTGGACATAATTCCCGCATAGGCAAGAGGGATGATTCCATCCACAAACCCGGAAAGCTCCGGCTTCTCAAATATAAAAGCAAAAATGCTGCTGATCACTCCTGCCGTAAGAAACTGAACACAGGAAATCTCTACCCCGTCCGCTTTAGGAGAGAAATAGTCAATCACCAGAATATGTACGGTAAAAAGAATAGAACCTATAAATACCAGCCCGTCACCTCGGCTTAAGGTAAAGCCCTCATTGATGCAGAGCAGATAAAATCCAAAAGCCGCCAGGGCGGCTCCAATCCAAACCTTCCCGGAGGGAGCCTTTTTCATAAATATTCCTGCAATCGGCACGAGAATAATATAAAGCGTTGTGATAAAACCTGCTTTTCCCACGGTAGTGTACAAAATGCCGAACTGCTGAAAAAGAGCCGCCGGCCAGAGAGCCAGTCCGCAGCAAACGCCGCCGATCAGGGCTGTCCTTTTATTTCTATTTTCTTCATGGTGGTTCTTTTTCCTGCGAAAGACGATAACAGGAACCAATACCGCGCTTCCCATCAGAAACCTTGCGCCGTTGAAGGTGAAAGGCCCCATATAATCCATACCTACGCTTTGCGCTACAAAGGCCACGCCCCAGATCAGCGCAGCCAGAAGTAAGAGTAATTTTTTCATAAATGTCCTGCTATTTCCTCCACGATACTTCGGATATCCCTGCCGCCGCAGTCTATCGTCAAATCCGCATATTTTTCGTAGAGCAATATCCTTTCCTCATACAAATCCTTAAGGGTGCTTCCCTCCCTGATCACCACTCCGCGTTCATGAAGATCGCCAAGCCGCTCCTTCAGCTCCTCATAGGGAAGTCTTAAATAAACAATTCTGCCGATCTCCTTAAAATGCGCCATGGCTTCCTTTCCATAAACCGCACTTCCTCCGGTGGCAACCACCATCTTATCCCCCCGGATTTCTCCATTTATTTCGTTTTCAAGCATAAGAAAACCTGCTTCACCCCGCTCTTCTATGAGCTGATGAAGCAGTTTCCCACATTTTTCCTGGATTACCAGGTCGGAGTCGAGAAACCGATAGCCCAGCTTTTTGGCCAGCACTACTCCCACCGTACTCTTCCCCGCTCCCGGCATCCCAATCAATATCACATTATTCATACTGCCGCAATAACCTCAACCTCACACAGAACTCCCTTGGGAAGCTCTTTTACCGCAACACAGCTTCTGGCCGGTTTGCCTGTAAAATATTTCTCGTAAACGCCGTTAAATGCCCCGAAGTCAGCCATATCCGCCAAAAAGCAGGTGGTCTTGACTACATTTTCAAATTCCGTCCCTGCCGCTTTTAATACCTCGCCCACATTCTTCATCACCTGCTGCGCCTGCACGGTGATATCGCCCTGTGCGATCTCTCCGGTTTCAGGAACAATGGGAATCTGCCCTGACGCAAACAGGAAATTACCTGCAATAATCCCCTGGGAATAAGGTCCAATAGCCGCCGGCGCTTTTTCTGTAGATACTTTTGTTAACATCTCTTATCCTCCGTTTCTTAGTTAATTTATAGTGAACGACAAAAATCTTTGTTTTTGGCGTTCACCGCGCCGATTTTTGCTGCGTGTAAACGCAGATTCTACCTTGCAAAAATCGTGCGCATCCCCCCGGAGGGGTTATAGTGAACGACAAATTATTTTGTCGTTCACTATGGTTACTCCTCAAATTGCGCGGTTACGTAAAATCCTCTCTCGTTTTCAATAATGCTCACCACTTTGCCGCTTCTGGCAAGCAGCCTCTCCCGGAAAGGAATGTTTCCCGACATGGCAAGCGAGGGGTCAATGGTGTAATAGTAATTGCTGGGAAGAACTCCCTCTGTCACCGTAATCTCATCCCCCTCTTTCAAAAGGCCGGGACGTTCCATCTTAAACTCCATCTGCCGCATCTCTTTCCCCCCTGTATGTCCTTATCTATTGTAAGCGGAATGGAAGGATTTTTCAATAGCAACTCTGACTTAAAATGCATCTCACAGCCCTGACAGATAGACTCCCCTGGCGAAATAGATCAGACTCCCCAGGAGCTTGCCAAAAGCCGCCGCGGCAATCGCCACTCCCAATCCATGCCGAAAGCCAATCCTGCGGGAAAAAATGGGAATGGAATTCAGCATCTCCGCAATGGCCAGGGCCAGACAGCCCACAAACATTCCTGCAAAAATTCCCCACAAAATCAACAGGCCGTTGCCAACCCATTTCCAGACCAGCACCGTGTTATCCCCAAATATCTGCCTGGACAAAACCCAGCCTCCCAAATGGCCATACCGAGAAAATACACTCAAAAAACCGCCAAAAAGCGTGCCGAAGACCACTGCCTCCTCCAGCACAAACACCTTTCTTGCCACATGCATTTTTCCGGCAAATCTGGGAATCAGTCCCACGGAAACCAACACGGTAAACACGCCCGCGGATGCCAAAAGCCCAAAGCTTAAGCCGCACACTCCCAGGAAAAGTGCTTTAAAAAAATCTGCGTTCTCAAACATCTATGGTTTTTCCCTCCCTGTCCGCAGTCTCAATCAAAGCCTTGTTTACATCTGTCTCATATATCCGCATTTCCACCTCAATCGGTGTGGGATCCTTGGTGATGCGCCTGCCACCAATGTGATTGAAGAACAGAATGATGCCGACGGCAAGCCCGATGGAGTAAGAAACCTCCAGAATACTGTAGCCATCTGCCGGATATCCCATTACCAGCTCATATACGTGAGAAAAAATCTTATTGATACTGATGTCATTATGAAACGCCATGATTGTAAAGCCGGTTCCAAAAAAACTGACCGCCGCCACAAATGTCAGTTTCAGCCACTGTAAAAAGCCCTTGTGTCGATTTACATTGACCAACTCGATCAACGTAGCATTTTCTCCCAGGCTCTCCACACTCACTCCCTGACACTCCTTTTCAATCAGTTCAATCACCTTTAATATACTGATTGCCTGCCGTTTTCTTTCTTTTTCTCCAAATTTATACACCGTCAAAGATTCTGCCTTCGCGCGGATTGTCTTATCGGAACAATAAACGGAGGCAATGTCCTTCACGCATACGCGCTCTTCCATCACCTCCGCATTCTGCTCTGCTTTTATATATAAAACCGTGTTTGCCATACCAGCACCATACCCTTTCCATAACCTGCCGGCGAAAAAGCTGCAGGCACGTATATGATTTCAACAGATATGGTTAGTATGGCTCAAAAATCTTAAACTATTCGCAATCGTACGGCTTTGTCTGAACCGTTTTCATCCTTAATCCAGAATAAATTGCATCAGTACCGGATCATGATCTGAAAATTCATACCCCCAGTCCATGTTCTGATAATAATTGACCCTCACATTGTCGGAGACAATAAACCCATCCAGCGTAACCGTATAAGTTGTCTCCTCATCATAAGGCGTCTGGGCACTCCGGCAGCTGTTGTGAGTGACATCCTCTTTTCCCCTGACACCGTCTATCGCCATATGAAATCCTTCCGGCAGAGTTTCCCTGGGAAAAGGATAGGCCCATTCCGGCGCATTTTCCCCGGTATCCTCCTTCAGATTATGATTAAAATCACCTCCGCAGATCACATAGTTTCCTTTTTTGTAATCCGAAACCATGTCCTCATAAAGCATGGATAGCTGGGCCTGCCTGATCTCATCACTTCCCCCGTAAGCAGAAGTATGCACATTGTAAATACACAGCTGCTTTCCGTTGTCTGCCGAAATGCGGGAGATGGAATAGCACCTGTCCAAATCCACCAGCTTGCTGAAAGACTCCGATATGGGAAGGCTTCTGCGCATGGTATCCGTTATTTCTGCCCGGGAATAAGTGACCAGACAGCTTTTATTTGCCCCATGGGGTTCCCACGGCGGAAAAAACAAAAACGGGGAGTCATAATCCTGTGCAATATCATAATAATATCCCTTTATGAATTGGTTCAGCAATTCCAGCTCATCTACATGATAGGAACGGGTTCCATCCAGATCCACCTCCTGAAGAAGGATAAAGTCAGGGTTGACAGTGCTGACAATATCTCCCATGCCACAGACCGCCGCCATCACGCTCTCCTTATCCTTTCCCCATGAGGACTTGCCTCCGTCCATAAAGAAACTGTAGTCCTTTTGATACGCGCCAAAGCCTATATTATAAGTCATGATAAAATAGGCTCCTCCAGGAGCAACCCTGAAATCCTCCTTAAAAGCGTTATTTTCCCCGCTTCTTTTGACTTCAAGAGTCAACTTATCCGGCAGGCGATAGTAGGCCTTGAAGACATAAAACACATAGGCGCCAAATGCAATCACCAGCACTATCAGGATTAAAATAATTCGTTTCAATGCTTTTTTCAATGTAACTCTTCCCCCGTTTGAATCTATTCCCCTGTTTGCATGTCTTCCCAGTATAGCTCCACTTTTTCTCTGGCCGTTTGAGGATCCATGCCGCATTTATTTATGATTTTCTCTGTGGTCTGCTCTTTGTCTGCGCCAAATTCTTTACAAGTGACTATCAGAGTTTTTATCATATTTTCCCTGGCTTCCTCCAATTCAGCCCTTGCCTTCTCCGCTTCAGCCCTCGCCTCTGCCGTGTTGCGTCTCTCCTCCTGTATATTCATTTTTTCCATGTTTTCAAACAAGTATCCCATTCTGCGCTCCCTCACTCTGTCCACACATTCCCGTGTTTCTTCCTCTGTGGCTCCAATTTTGATACACAGACTCTCCATCACTGATACGATAATGTCCAGAATAACCTCCGGCGTATCTCTTATCATATCATTCAGTTTCTCCCGTGGCAGCTTTAAGAATTCGGAAATATCAACTGTATCCTGTATCTTATTAAAAAGCATGATCAGCGATATCTCATCACCTCTTGCAAGGAGTTCTTCGTTGCTGTAATCATGGAGCCGTACCACCTCATAGGTAAAATCCGGTATCCAGTCACGGAACAAATCCTCATGGGAAATTCTCGCCCGAAATTTACGATCTGCTGTCCACGGAGCCTTTCCTTCATAATAAACAATCGGAATAACAGTCGGGTAATGAAAACTCTTTCTTCCCGTTATTCCTTCTTTCCTGCCCTCCATCTCCTTACCGTAATCCAGCCAGATACACACCATATATTTTAAAAGCTGCATGGATACATTATAATCTACCTGACTCTTATGTTCGGTAAGCGAAATCAAAAAAACCGATTCCTGAATCCGGTTTCCATCCCTGTTGCTCTCTGCCAAAACCTTCTGCTCAGCTTCACCACCAGAATGAATGCGTATTCTTTTTACCGTGTCCGACTCGAATTCCGTACCGAGATACGGCCTGTATCGTTCCGACACATCCTCAATATCCTCCGGCTGTACAATTCCTTAAAAACGGAATTTTGACATTGTCCCGCAAGAATTGCGCGCAAAGAATGGGATTACCCAATATGGCCTTACTGCTGATATCACGTCTTCTGCCTGATACTACACTATCGTTTTCTTTCATTCATTTTCCTCCTGCTTGTGATTGCCTTGCAAAGCAGGAGAAACTCTTTTCGCCTGCCTGCATCTTTTAATAAACTGCGTTGAAATAATGGCGAAAAGCCAGAACTCAAGATTTTCTTTTCAACAGCTTCCGGGCGCTCCCGCGCTTGACGGCCCGGCTTATGGATGAAAAGAAAGTTGGGACACATCATGGAATTTCAGAAGTGTATGATGTGTGCAAATTCAAATGTTATTTTGATAACACATTTACTATAACATATTCCGTTTTAGCTGGCAAGCAATTACTCAAAAAACTCTTCCTCCATCAAATTCACAAGCAGCTCCGCAAACAGAGTATTAGCCCAGGCAAACCAGGGTCTCGTGTACTTCTCCGGCGCATCCGGGTGAAAGCCTTCATGCATATAATTGGTTCCCGCGTGGGTATTTGCCAGCATTTCCAGACAGCCCATAATTTCCTCCCGGCTGCCGGAAGTAAGCGCCTGCATCACAATGCCAATGTGCCACACAAATCCCGGCGGCGTATGGGGGCTTCCCACGCCTCTGGCCATTGTTCCTTCATAATAATACGGATTATCCGCAGACAAAACAAACCTTCTGGTATTCTGATACAGCTTATCCTCCCTGCCACAGAAGCCCAGATAAGGCATTGCCAGAAGGCTGGGAGAATTGGCATCATCCATCAGATTGTAATTTCCAAAGCCATCTGTCTCGTAGGCGTACATTTTGCCATATTTCGGATGTTCCACAATGCCATAGGCCATGATGCCGTCCAGAATATCCTCCGCCAGTTCATGACACTGACCGGCCAGCGTCTCATCCTGATAACACTCCCGGCAAATCTGTTCTCCATATCCAAGGGCCACAGCCGCCATCATATTGGAAGGAATCAGATAACCGAATTTACAGCAGTCATCAGAAGGCCGGAATCCCGACCAGGTCATCCCCGTAAAGTTCACGGGACGCCCCTTTCCCTTTCCCGGCAATGTGTCGGATTTTACACAGTCATAACGGCGGAAAAAGTAGTCTGACTTTTCATGTCTCTGCTCCAATGTGAAAATCCCCACAATACGGATCAGCATATCATGGAAAGTATCCGTAAAAATCCGGGTAATCCCGGTCTCTTTCCAATAAGTATAGCCCAGATAGAGAGGGGCGCACAGAGAGTCCACCTCGTATTTGCGCTCCCACACATGATCGTTTCGCTTTGTCTCATCCTGATACCCTGCCGCGCCGTTTGCACTCTCATTAAAAGCATTGGCATAGGGGTCAATACACACCAGCTCCGCCTGCTTTTCCACAATGCCCTCCAAAATTGCCTGCAGATCCTTATCTTCCCCGGCAAACCGGACATAAGGCCGTACCTGAGCCGCCGAGTCTCTCAGCCACATGGCAGGAATATCTCCGGTGATCACGAAATAGCTGCCATCCTCAAGCTGCTTCACTGTGGTTTCCATCGTATTTAAAAAACACTGCCGTGCCAGCGGCGCCAGAGGTTTATAGTGGATGTTGTAGTATTCCTCCAGTCTGGCAGCTTCCTTTTCCAAAATTTCGGGTATCTTCATGAATTGTAGTTTCCTTTCTTTTTATAAAAAATTGCTATAGTTCCACAGATGTGTTTCGCTGTCTCTATACCACTGCCTCAATCAATACTTTATCCCCAACAACAATTTCCTCTCCATGTTCCTTTCCTGTACCCCTGCCTTATACATCATGTTCAAGGCAAATTCTTCTGAAATGAAAAAATTATAAAGAACCATCTCAAAAATACGATTCGAAATAACTGCCATTTCTTTTTCATTCCTTATAAACCCAAACATCTCTGCCACTTGAATATAATCGTTTGTTGCCGTATATGGAATGGGTTTCCCTGTAAAAAGCAATTCATACAGTACTGTGCGAAGCTGTGGATAGCTGTTCAGCTTATCCGTCAAAGACTGATATAGCGTATTATTCTCCTTAACGACCAGTTTCTCGGCTTCAAGAAATCCCTCACGGGTCCATACACTTCTCTTATCCGGGAAAGCTTCACTACCTGCTATTTTCTCATCCATTACCTTACATAGCCGCGAGACCAGAAAAGGATAACCGGAAGTATAGTCATAAACCAATCTGGAAATCTCATCTATCGCCATGCCGGTATGGTAATCTTCCTCATACTCTCTGAGCATCCCCGCAATGTCCTCAACTGAAGAACTCATATTGACATCGAAATCAGCGGCTATATTCCAGGGACTGTTCTGTCGGTGCTCTTCATCAGATCGGATTTTTCTCCTGATGTTACGTATATCATAAACACCGGCAAGAATTACCGACTGAAAGGTCCGCCTTTTTCGCCGCTTCAAATAATAGAAACGAAGCTGACAAAGTAACTTCTTTCACTGTGCCGGTGGCATATACCGTCAACTCTTCTTTTACATCCCCTGGGATGTTATCCTCCGGTATGTTTTCTGCACACATTAATATTTGTCTGGAAAAGGCGGCGGCAAAGCTCTGCTCTGATTCGAAGTCAGCATTGCTGATTCCCTGAAAATCCAGACTCAGTACACAATATTCTTCCCTCAAATCGTCTGCCAGGGCATTCAGTATCGTGGTTTTGCCATACTGTCTGGCTCTGTTGATCGTAAAATACTTTTCCTCATCTACCATCCCCTTAATTTTCTCAAGCCTTCCTGACAGATCAACCATATAATTATATTTCGGATCACAGTATCCATCCGTGTTAAATATCCTGCCCATTTGCCACCTTCTCCCAACTATTTTGCTCCGCTCCCCTTAAACACTTCCAGCACCGTCTTAAGCAGAATCTTGATATCCAGCATAAAAGACCAGTTGTCAATATACTCCACATCCAGCCGGACAATCTCCTCAAAATCCGTGATATCGCTTCTCCCGCCGACCTGCCACATGCCAGTAAGACCTGGCCTAAAGCTCAGGCGCTTCTTGTGGTAAGGGCTGTACTGGGCGAACTCATCCAAAGTGGGCGGCCTTGTCCCCACAAGGGACATATCGCTCTTAAGAATATTAATAAACTGAGGGAATTCATCCAGACTGGTCCTGCGCAGGAACCGTCCGATTTTCGTAATCCTGGGATCATTCTCCATCTTAAACATCAGACCGCTCATTTCGTTCTGCTTCATCAGCTCTTTTTTGCGCTCCTCTGCGTCCGCGTACATGGAGCGGAACTTGTACATCTTGAAAATACGCCCGTTGCGTCCAACCCGCTTTTGGGAGAAAAAGACAGGTCCCGGCGACTCTATTTTAATCAATGGCCCCACAATAATCGTCAGCAGAAAAAGAATCACGCATCCCACCAGCGCTCCGCACACGTCCAGCATCCTCTTTAACAGAAGCTGTCCTACCGGCGCCACCCGGTTCGCGTAAGTCACCGTGTAAAAACGCCCGAACTGGGAAAGCACCTTTTGTCTGGCGCCGTAGAGTTCCGGCACCGGTATCTGATAGTGAATGGTAATCCCCATCTCCGCCAGGATTTCCATGTCAGCCAGTATCTCCCTTTTCCTGTTGCTGCCAACCGCAATAATCACCTCATCCAAAGAGGCTCCTTTACAGTAATCCACCAGGCCTTTTTGGTCGGATACCACAGAGATTCCCTCAAAGTACTCCTGCCTTTCTTCTTTCTCTTTTTCTGAGACAGTTTCCGCCCCCGTTGCCGTCTCCCGGATCCCTTCCTCTTCCCCTACAAGGGCGATTCCGGTAAGCTCATAGCTGAAATCCTTCATATTTTTGAGATCCTGTACCAGCGCGGCGGCAAACTCCTCATCCGCCACCACCAGGAGCTTCCTCACCTCCCCAAACTTCTGATAGAGGAAAGGAAGCACCTTTTTCCAGAGCTGGTGAACCACAAACATCAGAACGCAGTCCAGCAAAAGGAAATAGAAGAATGCCAGACGGGAATAGGCATCCAGCACATTCAAAAAGTACAGAATCACCGCCGCCCCGGCAAACATGAAAACATTATTCTGTATAATGTGCACCACCTCATGGAGCGGACCGCGCAGGAACATATTCCGGTTGGTACTGCGAAGCAGGTTCATGGCAAGGAAAACCGTAAGGCACGCCACCAGCAGCAGGCCAAAATCCATGCGCTCGTTGTCACTGCGGAAAAACCTGCCGCTTCTGATGTAGTTGGCAAGCATCAGACTGATGGTGATGCAGACGCAGTCCAGCATTAAGATGAGTAAACTTTGTAGTCTCGATTTTCTGTGATACATTATCCTATTTCCTTATCATAATTCCCCGTCACCTTGTTTTAACTTCTGAAACTCTCTCCATCCACTGATGCACCAGCTCCATCCACTTCTCGCACCCCGGCTGAACCCCGAAGCCGCTTGCCGACTGCGTCAGCCTGTTTGCCAGGGAAAGCCCATGGCCTCCCTTTTCAAACATGTGAAATTCAACCGGAATATGATGGGCAGCCAGCGCATTTACCATGAGAAGGGAATTCTGCACCGGAACCGCGTCATCCTCATAAGTGTGCCAGATGAACGTTCTGGGCATGTCCTCATTCACCTGATTCTCCAGGGACATTTCCTCTTTTCTGGCCTCATATTCCTCTCCCAGCAGATTTTGAATAGACCCATGATGGGCATATTCCCCTGCCGTGATCACAGGATATCCCAGAATCAGTCCATTGGGCTGCAACATCCTGTTGCCTGTGCCAAGAGCATCTCTTATCCATTTTTGATTCCATGCCACGCAGTAGCTGGCCACCATATGGCCTCCCGCCGAAAAGCCGCTCACTACAATTTCGTCCGTTTTTATCTTCCACTCTCCGGTATGCTCCCGTATCAGCCGGACGGCGCGTCCCAGCTCCAGAATGGCGGCGGGATATACCGACGGCGCCACCGAATAGCGCAGCACGGCGGCATGATAACCGAAAGCCAGAAACTGCATGGCAACACTCTCAGCCTCCCTGTCGGAGGTCATTTCATAGCCTCCTCCCGGACAGACGATCACCATTGGCCTTTCTTTTATCGCAAGCTCCGGAGAATCATCCAGAATATAGGTATATAGTGCCGCATATTCCTGAGAGCCTTCCCCTGCTACGCCGAATTTTTCAAATTTCATGTTAATACTCCCCTCTGTCGCAGGCTGTGCCTGCGGTGCTGCTCCAATCATTTCCTCTGTTTTTTGTCAGATCAAATCCATCTCTGCCGCTTTTTTCTTCCATGTTCCGGCGATCAGTTCGTGGCCTGCTGCCGTAGGATGAACGCCGTCCCCGCTCCAGTGGCCTGCCGGAGCGCTTTCCTGCGCTTTATCAAAGGCCTTTTGCAAATCCACATATCCCAGACCAAACTCCTCTGCCAGCTTTGCGGTAATATCCCTGCGGGCTTTCACCTCGCTGCTGAATACTTCCCATTCTTCCTCTGTTGCAGGCCCGGGAATCACATAGGCCCCCATCAAGATCACTTTGATGTCCGGCAGGGTTTCCAGTGTCTCCTTCAGAAGCAGCCGGTAAACCTTCTCAAAGAGTTCCGCCCTCACGCCGTTGCGGCTCCCCAGCTCATGCCACACATCATTGACCCCGATCAGAATGGTGAGGACGTCGGGCTTCAAATTCAGACAGTCCTTTTTCCATCTGGCCAGCAGATCCACCACCCGGTTGCCGCTGATGCCGCAGTTAAGCACCTCGCAGTCTTTCCGGTCAAAAGTCAGATCTGCCTCCAGCAGGCGGGGATAACCGCTTCCCGTGGCCTGCGGGCTTTCATAATCCCCCCGTCCCGCATCTGTAATCGAGTCCCCCTGAAATAAAAAACGCATTGGTTTTTCCTTCCTTTCTTAAAATATGTTAATTTTTTATCTTTCTCTCCATCCACACCGCCAGCCCTGCCGCCGCAAGCGCACCGCTCAGCTTTCCGCCCAGAAGCGCTCCCAGCATATCCGGCTCCGTACTGACGACAAAACCCATATGAGCCGCCAGAAGACTGGCTCCGCTTACCAGAAAGGCGCTGTTTACCACCTTTCCCTTTTCGTCCATGTCCTTATACATGGAAAGGGCAGGAATCACGCTCACCAGGCCGATCAGCATTCCCGTCATACTCTCCGGCCCCATTTCCAGTTTCTCTCCCAGACGCGTAAAAGGCTTTGTGAGGATCCGACGCAAAAACTCCGACGCCGGAAGGCTTCCCAGCATGACGATCCCGATAGACGCCACCACCTCCATGGCCTCCTCTATGGGAGCCATTCCCGGCACCAGGTGAAAGCCGCACATAGATTCCACCGCCGCAAGCACCAGTCCTATGGTGATCACCGCTCTGATTCCGTCCGCCAGAAAGCAGAACCCCCTGATCATTTTTTCCGGGACGAACTTAAGGCCCGCGAGCAACAGCAGGGCAATCACAAATACCGGAAGATTCTGCCAGATGCACACAGGCAGGGACAGCCCCGAGAGCATTCCTCCCACCGTCAGGCCCACTGGCATGGTCACCAGACCGAGCATGATTCCTCTGGCAAAAAATCCCCTCTCCTCCTTTTTAATCATTCCCATCCCTACGGGAATGGTAAACACAAGGGTACAGCCAAAAATTGCAGAGACCACCAGACCTGCGTAGCTTCCGACCCTGGCATCAGATGCAAGTTCTTTTGCAAGCTGATAGCCGCCCATGTCGATGGCAAGGAGGCTTCCAAACATGGCCGGATCCACGCCCATTGCCCGGTAAAGCGGAACAATCACCTTTCCAAGCACATCGGCCAGCACGGGAGCCAGACAGATCATTCCCGCCATGGACAGGGCGGTGGGTCCCAGAAACAAAAAGCCTTCCTCGAATTTCTCCCCGTACCCGTGCTTATTCCCCCTGAGCCTGTCAATTCCGCCCACTACCGCTCCGGCGGCCATGATCAGCATTAATATTCGATTCATTTTTCCTCCACAGCAGAAAGCGTACCGGTTCTGCCACACTTATACTCAGCAGATTCCGCCCGGCACAAATCCCTTTTGCATGGTATCTTCAATTTCCGGGATGGTTCTCGGGGTGATGGCGGAAAGATTCTCACATCCGTCCTCCGTCACAAGGCAGTTGTCCTCCACCCGAAAGCCGATGCCCCACTCCTCGTGATAAATTCCAATGTCCACGCAGAACACCATACCGGGAGCAATCACTTCCGGCATCTCAACCGCATCATGCACGTCAAACCCCACATGATGGGCGCCGCCGTGCCACATGTAAGTACCGATCTCATCCACATTTTTCAGCACCCCGGCATCCTTCAAAAGGCCGGCGTTATAGCGTCTGGCCTCACCGTCCACCTCTTTCATGGGCATCCCCGGCTTAATGATGCTGAACATATGATTGGAGGTATTCAGCGCGCATTCATACAAAAGCCTTTGCTTTTCATTGTATTTTCCGTTGCAGGGCCAGCCCCGGGACACATCGTTCATCAGATAGTCATGCCATGCCCCCACGTCGTTCAGAACCATATCCCCGTCCAGTGCCTGTCCTCTATAAGCGTAATAGTGGATGCAGAAATTGTTTTTCCCTGCGGAAATGATGGAGGGAAAGGCCGGTCCCTGAGGCCCGTACTGTCCTAATATGTAATCAAAAACCGCTTTATACTGATACTCATACATTCCCGGCCTTGAAGCCTTCATCATGGCGGTGATTCCCTCGCAGGTGATCTTCTCCGCCTCCTTCATGGCCGCAATCTCGCAGGGCTGTTTGATGGTGCGGAGCCTGCGCACAATGGCATTGGCATTCCGGATCCTCAGAAAAGGATAATCGGAAGCTGCCCGTTTCAGCAGACGGTGCGCCGGTTCGTCCCTGTCCCAGGGCTCCGCCCGGTAAAGATCCAGATACAGATTCCGGTAATTACCCGTTGCGGCCAGCTTATGGAAATCCATCTCAAACTCACCGACAAAGGCCGCCTGGGCAATACCCGAAAGCTCTGCGGCCTGCTCCGGTTTGATTCTTTCCCCCGTCCAGCGCTCCTTCAGAAGATCCGGCGGCAGGATGTAAATCTTCTCCTCCACCTGTCCTTCTCCATCCTTCCTGGCAAGCAGCACAAATTCCCTGCTGTCCAGTCCGGTGAGATAGAGGAAATTTCGGTTGGTATAAAAAGGATAATACTCGTCGTTGGTCTTGCGGACCTCCGTTCCCGAAAACAGCACCAGCAGGGACTGCTTCTTCATCTGTCTGTAAAAATTTTTTCTGTTGCCCTCAAAAAATTCTTTTTTCATCTCTTATCACTTTACTCCTTTCAAATGTCATAATTTTCTTTTGTACCTTTCAGGCTCTTTCTCCTGACTTTGCAGAAATCTCTGATTACTTTCTGCCGGTCGGTTCTTTTAAGGAGCCTGTTTCTTTTCTGCCTGCCGTATGCGATTCTGGTCCCATGCACCTTACTTGCAGCCCACCAGCTCCACCCCGTGGGCGATTCCCGGTATACTCTGGCCTTCGTTAAAACTGGTCCTGGAAAGAAGGGCTCCGGTGGGCACAAACAGCACCCGTTTCCACTTTCCTTCCTCCAGCTGCCTGAGTATATAAGCGGAGAGAACAACGGCGCTGCAGCCGCAGCCGCTGCCCCCTGCGTGGGCGTCCTGGCTCTGATCATAAATTTCCATTCCGCAGTCCATATGCACTTTAGAGATATCCATCCCCTTTTCCCGCATCATATCCCAGAGAGCCTTTTGGCCTACGCTCCCCAGGTCTCCTGTGATGATCTTATCGTAGTCCGAAGGCTTCCTGTCAAAGTCCATCAGATGCTCATAGATCGTGTCAGCCGCCGCAGGCGCCATGCAGGCTCCCATGTTCATGGAGTCCTTCAACCCGAAATCCACAATTTTTCCTATGGTCAGGCCATCGATCATGGCCCTGTCCCTGTCGCTCTTTATGCTGCTTAAAATGAAAGCGCCGCTTCCCGTTACCGTCCATGTAGCGGAGAGGGGTCTCTGATTTCCGTAACCCAGGGGAAAACGGAATTCCTTCTCCGCGCTGGCAAAGTGGCTGGAAGTCACGCATGCCGCATGCTCCGCCATTCCCCCTGCGATCAGCATTGTTGCCATGGACAGGGTAAGCCCGCAGGTAGAGCAGGCTCCGTACATCCCAATCAGAGGAATCTGGAAGGAACTGAGACCAAAGCTGCTGGCAATGGACTGTCCCAGCAAATCTCCCGCAAACAGGTATTTAATTTCCCTATCTTTCAGTCCCGATTTCCCGATTGCAAGCCGGAGCGCCTCCTTCTGCAGAGTGCTCTCCGCCTCCTCCCAGGTATTGCATCCGAATTTGTCGTCCCTGCCAACCACATCAAAGCTGTCTCCAAAGGGGCCTTCCCCCTCCTTGGTTCCCGCCACCGATGCGCTTGCCCTTATATAAACAGGTACCGGCACCTTGATACTCCGGTTTCCCTGCTCAAAAATTGCTCCCAATGTATTTTCCATAAAAACCTCCAGATGATTTTTGGGATTAGTCTTTCTCATCCGAAAGTTTTTATTCACTTTTTTATGATTAAGACGCCTGATCGGGCGGCCTTGCCTTACTCTTCCTGCGTCACCCCATGGGACAGCAAAAACTGCTTCCACAGGTCATTGTACATTCCCAGAAGATGAAGCTGATCATAGGTATATTCCGTGTTCAGATTGCCCTCCTCGTCACAGACCACTTCGTTTACGTCAATATAAAAAATCTGTTCATTGTCCGCCAGGGTCGCTATGGCATTGTTTCTTGCGTTGATATTATTGTTATTGAATATGGCATCCGAATTGTGCTTCTTTCCGGTCACCCGCATGATTCCCTGGATAAAAATCTTCGCCTCCGGCTCCGTCTCATGAAGAAAATCGATTACCTCCGAGTACTTCTCAATAAAATCCTCCGTGGTTCCCACACCAAGCTCATTGATGCCCAGCATAATATAAATTTTGCCGTATTCCTTATTGCTTAAGGCCTCCTCAACGGTTCCCAGTCCGGGAAAGTTCTCCTCCATTATCTTTTGAATCGTCAGGGAAGTTTCACAATAAAAATCCGCATGTTCAGACAAGTCCGTATAGTCCCGAAGCCCCACTGTTCTTGAGTCCCCGATGAACAGCGCATCGTCAAAATAGCTCTCGTCCACCTGCGAAAACTCATACTCCGCCGCCCGCTTCACTCCCGCGTCGCCATAGATATCCGCCGATATATGGTTTAAATATTCCTCCCGGGTGCTCTCCCGCAAGGGCTCTATGCGCTCCTTCGGCAGAGGGCTCTGTGTATTTTCCGTTTCCGGCCCGGCAGAAGGCTCCGGGCTGGTTTCTGAATCCGGTTCGTCAGAAAATTCCTGACTGGTTTGTGCCGGATCTTTCTCCTCCGTATCCTCACTTCCGGCATCGTCTGTTTCTTCGCTTTTTGTTTCTTCGCTTTTTGTCTCTTCTCCTGTTTTTTCTCCGCCCTGATTTTCCGTCTCTTCCCCTTCGGCAATCAGTTCCTCAGCGCTTTCATCCCCGCTGTTACTGTCATCTTCACTGCCGGGGCCGTCGCCATTGCCCGATGCCATCACCGGAGCGCTTTCCCCCTCAAAAATCTGCCATGGGTAAATATCATCCTTAAGCGCTTTAAACATCATTGCCGAAGCCGGCTCCTTAAACGGATGGTATTCCTGACCGGCATAGATATTTTTCCTGCCGCACAAACCAATCAATGAAAAAAGAATTCCCGTGCTCACAAGCAACAAAAGAAACGGGCATTTCTTAATTAACTTTTTCACATTTGCTCCCATTTAAACACCTTTATCTATGTAAAAATACTTTCCTTCCATATCAGAATTTCAGATACATGAACGGATTCCCCGCGCTGTTGGACCGGGTATAGACAGACATCCAGAAAACCAGAACCAGCAAAAGCACTACCAGCGGATGGTTTTTATGCTTTTTCCAAAAGCGGAGCATGGCCGGAATGCAAAGGCTGATACCGGCAATAAAATAAATGCTGTAATCCTTCAGATATTTCAGGATATCCTGCTCATTTACCGCAATTCCCGCTCCTCCCAGCAGGGGAAAGAGCCTCCCGAAATAAATATCCAGCTGCCGCAGATCCGTCACGGCGAAAATCACCCATGTAAGGGGAATCAGCACAAGTACATACACATTTCCCAGAACCGGCCATTTTTGTAAATACCTGCCGTACACTGTTTTTTCCAGAATAATAATCATACCGATCGCGCCGCCCCAGATCAGGTAGTTGATGCCGTTTCCGTGCCAGATTCCTGTCAGGAGCCACACCAGAGCCAGGTTGAAAATCAGTCTTTTCCTGCTGCAGCGGCTTCCCCCAAGGGGAATATAGACATACTCCCGAAACCATTTGCCAAGGGTCATATGCCATCTTCTGTAAAATTCCGAGATACTTTTTGCGGCATAGGGATCGTTGAAATTCTGGATAAAGGGATAGCCCAGCATCACCATCAGCCCCGACGCCATCAGGGAGTAGCCCCAAAAATCAAAATACAGCTGCAGGGAATAACCGGCCGCCCCCAGCCATGCCAGCGGCGTGGAAATGCTCTGAAAGCCGATCATCTGCAGGTCATTCCAGAGAATCGCCAGCTTATCTGCCAGAAGCACTTTCATGCCCAGCCCTGATACGAAGTATTTCAGCCCGTCTTCAAATCCTTCCAGGCTGCACACTCTCCCGCTGCCAAAGCCTCCCTCTCCATAGAGCATGATCGGTCCGGATTCCACCTGGGGAAACAGGGTAAAATAAAGCGCCGCCTGCTTTAATCCCGGCTTCTCAGGCACCGCCTGCCGGTACATATCGATCTGATAGGAGATCATCTTGAAAATGTAAAAGCTCAATCCCAGGGGCAGCAGGGCATTGTCCACAAACACGGCAAGACATTTAAAAACCCCAAGAACCCCAACGTCCAGTCCCACGGCAAGCTTTAAAAAGGTTTTCCGCCTTTTGACCTGCCGCTCATAGACAGGTACCTTTCCCGGCTTCCAGAGCTTCTCGCCCAGATAATAGTTCAAAGCCGTCAAAATAATCAGCGCGGGCACAAACACAGGCTCACCCAGGGCATAAAAAATAAGGCTCTCCAAAAGCAGAATACTTTCTCTGTGTTTCACTGGCGTCACAAAATATATCATTAAAAAAACCGGCAGAAGCCGGAATAAAAATTCCAATCCGGAAAAACTGACCATAATCATCCTCTGTATTCATCCGTTAAAACTTATGCACGCTTCTTTTATTTTACCATTCCCGCTTTAAATCTACAAGAATGTTCCTATACTTTTATAATATTCGCATAAATTTTCCGTTTGCTCACATACTAACCTTAATAACAACCGACAGCACGCTTTGCGGACCAGCTTATTGTAATCACAGCCGCACGCTTCGGCGTGCGCGGTGCATAAGGAGAAAAAATAATCATGAGCGAACAAAAAAGTCAGGAACAGATCAACCTGGAGAAAGATTACGAAGAATATATCAAGAAAATAACCCCCACCCACAACCTTTACCTGCAAATGCTGAAAGCCTTTATCACAGGCGGCATAATCTGCACCATCGGCCAGGTGCTTCTCAACTTTGCGAAAAATCAGCTTGGCATGGACAAGGATATGGCCGGAAGCTTCTGCTCCCTCATCCTTGTGCTGGCCAGCGTCCTCCTCACCGGTTTTAACCTTTATTCCTCCATCGTCAAGTTCGGCGGCGCCGGAGCGCTGGTTCCCATTACCGGCTTTGCCAATTCCGTGGCGGCCCCTGCCGTGGAATTTAAAAAGGAAGGGCAGGTCTTCGGAATCGGGTGCAAAATCTTTACCATCGCAGGGCCGGTGATACTGTACGGGATATTTACCAGCTGGGTGCTGGGGGTGATTTACTGGGTCTTGAAGATTGCAGGATTCTTTTGATCAAGCCGAAGATAAAAGAATCGTATTTTCTGTTGTTGTGATTCTAATCCCCTTCGATTATAATGTTAATATGTGAAAAAGGCTCTGACAGGAGGGGACAGACATGGCGAGAACAGTGGGAATCGGGCATCAGGATTTTGAAAAGGTGCGGATGAAAAATAATTTTTATGTGGACAAAACAGGTTTTATCCGGGAGTGGTGGGAATCGGATGACGATGTTACCCTGATCACCCGTCCCAGGCGTTTTGGCAAGACACTGAACATGAGTATGACAGAATGCTTTTTTTTGTGAAATACGCTGATCGGGGGGAACTGTTTGATGGGCTTAAAATCTGGGAAGATGAGAAATTTCGGAAGCTTCAGGGAAGCTGGCCGGTGATCAGTCTGTCTTTCTCCAATGTAAAGGCAGGGAATTATTCTACCATGCGGGGACAGATCTGTCAGATTTTGACTATGCTGTATTCGGAAAACCGTTTTTTGCTGGATGCAGGCATCTTAGATGAAAGGGAAACCGAGTTTTTTAAAGAAATATCCATAGGAATGGATGATGTCCATGCTTTCATGGCTCTTCATCAAATGTCTTTATACCTCTCCCGTTATTATGGGAAAAAGGTGATTATCCTGCTGGACGAGTATGACACGCCCATGCAGGAGGCTTATGTGAATGGCTGCTGGGAGGAACTTACAGCCTTTATCCGAAACCTGTTCAATTCTACATTTAAGACGAATCCTTATCTGGAGCGGGCGCTTATGACGGGAATCACAAGGGTCAGCAAGGAGTCGATTTTTTCTGATCTGAATAACCTTGAGGTGGTAACAACGACGGCGGAAAAATATGAGGACAGCTTTGGATTTACGGAGGAAGAAGTTTTTGCGGCGTTGGATGAATTTGGATTGTCCGACCAGAAAGAGGATGTAAAAAAATGGTATGACGGATTCAGGTTCGGAAAACGGTCAGATATTTACAACCCATGGTCTATCATTAATTATCTGGACAAAAGAAAATTGGGGACTTATTGGGTCAATACAAGTTCCAACAGTTTGGTAGGGAAGCTGCTCAGGGAAGGGAACCTTCCGGAGAAGAGCCGGAACGATTTTATCACGGTTTTGTGTTGGGGCTGTTAGTGACTCTTCGGAAAAAATATGTGCTTACTTCCAACAGCGAAAGCGGGTTTGGCCGTTATGACGTTATGTTGGAACCGAGAGACATGAAAGACGATGCAATCATTCTGGAATTTAAAGTGCAGGCGCCGGGGGAGGAAAAAGATCTTTCGGATACGGTAAATGCGGCGCTTAAGCAGATAGAGGAAAAGAATTATGAAGCCGCTCTCATTGCAAAGGGAATTCCAAAAGAGAAGATTCGGAAGTATGGATTTGCTTTTCGGGGAAAGGAAGTGTTGATAGGATAAACAACGGATGCCAGGCTGCGCCGGACATCCTTATGTTAAAGGGGCAGAAATGCCCCCTTATTTGTTCATCTTATAAACCGGATCCGCCGGATAACCGCCCCCCAGCTTCTGCATTCCTCTCTCAACGGCATCCTTTGAGTTTTTCCAGTCCGCATCCTTGTTGAGATAATCGAATTTTTCCACCAGCCAGGAAACATCCTCCTGGAGCCGGTCCATGTTTTTCTCCATGAGCTCAAACATGGCGGGATAGAATTCCTGTTTTTCCTTATCATTTAATTTCCTGTCGGAATACTCGCACAGATCGCCGAAGTGGTGCAGGCAAAAGCCCTTGCTTTCGGCAATTTTTTTCCGAAACTCAGCATCCTTTTTGTACATATGGAAAAAGGTGTCCAGATATCTCTCGTAGGTGTCCGCAAAACGATTACAGATATAGCAGGACTTTTCTTTCTCCTGCACCCAGATGCCAATGGGGTTTTCCCGTTCGGTATTTTTCTTGAACTTCCCCATCAGTGTGGACCTGGGCGGCGTAAACTTCTTAAACTGCTCCTTCATCTCCCGGATGGTCTGCATGTAATGGGTCTTTAATATCCAGCCGTTTCCCAGGGTATTGCCATAGTCGAACATCTTTTTGAAATGCTGTCTGCAAAAGCCGGCCTTGTCGGTGGCTTCCCGCACATCGCTTTCCATGTAGGAGGAACCGGAGCCCAGCACGAAATCCATCAGATCCTGCTCCACCTCCCGTTCTATAAAACAAAAAGGACATTCATCCCCTGCATTTACCGCATCATTCAGCGGTATCGTATAAAGCGTTTCCTTCACGGCTTCCCTCTCCTTCCCATTTTGACAGTGTTTCTTCCTGTGTTTTTATGTATAACAGAATTTTTTGATCAAAGTCAGATACTGCTTCACTTCTTCATAGTAAGCCTCCGGCCGGAAAGAGCCGTTTCCAAACTGCTCTTCCATGATGCCGTCCATGGTAAATTCCAGCACCTTACTGATCTTCTCCACATCGGCCCCCTTTTTAAATCCTGCAAGGTCTGCCCTTCCCATAATCTCCGCATACTGGTCAGGCAAAACCCTGCGCTTTTCCTGGGTTTCCGTCAGAGCTTCCTCTGCGCTTTCCACCCTGCTTTTATTTAAAAACCGCAGCATGTGGGGATAATTTTTCATTGCCTTAAGCTGCGCCTGCTTGATCTGCAGAAGAAGTTCAAAATAATCCGTCTCTTTTGGAGAAACTCCGGTGGAAAGCTCCAGCATGAGATATCTGACACTGTAGTCATAAATAAAGACATACAGCCCCAGCTTACTGATAAAATAGTGGAACAAAAGTCCCTTGCTGATTCCTGCCTCCTTCACGATCTCATCGGTGCTGGCATGGGAATATCCGCTTGCGGCAAACACCTTAAGAGCCCCATTTATCATTCTGTCCTGTTTTTCTTTTTTAAGATCAAAAAATTTTTCGTTCATGGAACCCCTCCATTCCGGCTTTGCAGCACGATTCTCCCATTCCTGTATGTTGACTTTATGAGTCGAAAATAAATATAGCATATTTATTTTTTCTCTTCAATGTCTCCCAGAAAACTAGTAGCAACTTTTTTTCATTCCACCACATCTTGTATCGTTACTGCATGCCCTGCGGTGAGTAAATAACTTTGTATCCATATTTTATAGATTTTTTATACATATTCTCTTTTCAATTCCGCAAAATAGTATTAAGATATTACTTATATGATGAATAACCGAAAGGAGCATTTCTATGTCCAGAAAATTTGGTAAATTTTTACTCTTCTCCGCTGTTGCCGGCGCCGCAGCCTACGGCACCTACTACTACTTAAAGTCAAAAGAAGGTACTCCCGCCCCTGCGAAAGAGGCTGACGGGGACGATGATTTCGATGATTTCAGCGAAGACCTTGACGATGATACCGTCGTGACCAAAGAGCGCTCTTATGTTTCCCTGAACCTGGACAGGGCGGAGGCCATTGCCTCGGAAGCTTTCCATAAAGCAAAGGAAGTCATTGCGGATTCTGTTCAGCAGGTAAAGGACACCGTGAAATCTGTCACGGAAAGCCAGGCATCCCACGAGACCAGCTTTACGGATCTGACAGCTCTTAACAAGGAAAAAGAAGAGGCACAGGTCTCTGACGAGGAGAATCGTTCCGAAGAAAACGCTCCGGAAAAGGCCCCCGGCGAAACCACCCGGAACGAAACAGAAGGGACAGCCGACGGAACGGTAGAAGAATTTTTTGACGACAAAAATTAAGAGCGGATATCGCACTCCACGAGAAAGCTTATTGTATAGTGAATTATTTTGTCGTTCGCTATAACCCCAAAGCATGGAGCCGCCTGTCAGAGCCAGGCGCTCCATGCTTTTTTTAACAGCCCCATTCCCTCCGAAAGCTCCTGCTCATCCAATGCTCCATAGCCCAAAAGAATCGTTCCCGCAAAGGCCATGGGAGAGCGCTTTTCCCGTCTCATACAGGCGTCCGATATTCCATGCAGCTTTACCCCTTCTTTGGCCGCCGCCTCAATCAAATCTTCCTCCGGGATGTGGCTGCGGCTGGTAAGCAGAATGTGCAGGCCCGCATTTTCCCCCGATATGGCAAATTCCTTCTCAAAGCAGGACATTTCTCTCAGCAGGAAATCATGTCTTCCCCGGTAAATTTTTCTCATTTTGTTCAGATACCGCTCAAAATATCCATCCCTGATAAACTCATTTAAAATCCGCTGGTCGATACGTGAAACCGTGGAGGCATAAAATCCGCAGTTTTCCCGGTACGCTTTTAAAAGCTGCAAAGGAAGCACCATATAGCCCACACGGATAGCGGGGGCAATGGATTTGGAAAAAGTCCCCATGTAGATTACTCTGCCCTTTCCGTCCGAAGCCTGAAGAGCCGGAATGGGCTTGCCCCTGTAGCGGAATTCGCTGTCATAGTCATCCTCAATGATATATCTGTCCTCTTTTTCCCCGGCCCACTTAAGGAGCTCCAGACGCCTTCCGATGGGCATCACCACCCCTGTAGGATACTGATGGCTGGGCATCACATAGGCAATCCTGGCCTTTGTCTCCCGAAGCCTCTCCACATCCATGCCGTTTTCATCCATGGGGATCGCCTCCACCTCATAGGCAAAGGACGCAAAAATCTGATAAGCCCGCCTGTAGGTAGGTTCCTCCATGGCGATCGGCACATGCCTTCCCAGAATTTTTTCCAGCAGCAGGAACAGATAATCGTTTCCGGCCCCCACAATCACCTGCTCCGGCCGGCAGTTCACTCCCCGGGAGGAATGGAGGTACCGGGCAATGGTTTCCCGCAGGGCCGCATCTCCCTGTGCCTCCCCCAGGGCAAACATTTCGCTGTTGGCATCCACCAGAATATTTTTGGTTATCTTTTTCCATGTGGCAAAGGGAAAGTCCTTCAGGCTTATGGAATGGGGCGAAAAATCATAGCGCGCCGGATATTTCTCTTTTGGGACACAGGAAGATACTGTCTTCTCCCTGCCAGGGAAAAGCCGCAAATCAGTGCTTTCAGTTTCCGAAAAACTGCTCCCGGAAATATCCAGGAGCCCTTCCGCCGGCGAGACAAAATAGCCCCGGCAGGGCCTGGCCTCCAGATACCCTTCCGCCGCAAGCTGGCCGTATGCAACGTCCACCGTACTTCTTGCCACCTGTAAATATTCCGCCAGAGAACGAGTTGAGGGAAGCTTCTCGCCTACAGGAAGCTTCCCCTTTCTGATTTCGTCTCTGATATATTCATAAATCTGCTGATAAAGGCATTTCTTGCTTTCGTCCTTAAATTGAATTGTCAACTCATTCATACTTAATGCGCATTCCGTTCCCTGATCTTCCTGATTAACTCTTCTTTCACATCCCTTGCCTTATCCTTGATCCTTCGGTTAGTGGAACGGGAGGTAAGAAGCTCCGAAATAAGACGTGAGGAAATCTCATATCTTCCGTCGTTCATTGCAAGCACCGCAATCAAATATTCCGCCGTAGTCTGATCCATCCCGCACATGGGATAATTCTCTGACTGTCTTGCCGTGAGAAGTCCGTCCAATGCATTTTGCAGAAACACCCTTTCCTGCTCTTTTAAATCTGCCAGTTTTTTATCATAATCCGGCGTTTTCTCATCGAGATTTTCCCCCATACTGCGCAGAAGCCATCCGCTCTTTAAGCAGATATAAGCTTTCTCGCTGGCCCTTGCCTTCTTTACAACAGCGCTTGCAAGGCTCAGCTTATACCGCTCTAAAGCTTCCTCATAAGTATAGGTCTCCTTTTCCCGGGTATGCTGGTATGCAGAGGAAATTACTTCCTTGATCGCATCCCTCTGAAAACCCGCAAGGCCCCCGAAGTAACGGCTGGTCACCGCATAGCCGCACTCCGGGCAGATAATCACATCATATTTCAATGGTTCGAACTTCTCGTAAACCGGGCGTAGATCCATATCCGTCCGCACAAGCCTTGCCTTTGCCGTTCTCACCGTCCTTGCCTTAAAAGCAGCATAGCATACCGGGCATTCATAGCTTTTATCAAAAAGATAATCTCTCTCCTCCATCTCCTTCGGAGGAGCCGGAGGCGGCTTTACGTTTTTTTCTTTTTCTTCTTCCTCATAAAGGCCTGCCCCCTCCAGAAAATTCAACCCGAATTTTTCCAATCCGGATAACAAATCCGCCATCAACGTACCTCCTGCCTAGCCTCTCGGCAATACATAGGAGCTCTTCAGGGACACGATGCGGTTGAACACCAGCGCTCCCTCTCTGGAATCCTTGGCATCCACACAGAAATATCCCTGACGTACAAACTGAAAGCTGTCATAGGGCTTCACATCCTTAAGCGCCGGCTCCAGGCGGCACTCTTTTAACACTGTGAGAGAATTCGGATTTAAATTCAGGCTTCCGTCCTCATTGTAAACCCCTTTCTCCTCATCAATAATATTCTCATAAAGTCTCACCTGCGCCTTAACCGACTCTTTGGCAGGTACCCAGTGGATGGTTCCCTTCACCTTGCGTCCGGTAAAGCCGCTGCCGCTTCTGGTCTGCGGGTCGTAGGTGCAATGCACTTCCACCACCTTACCGTTCCCGTCCTTGACACAGCCGGTGCAGGTGACAAAATACGCATTCATCAGCCGCACTTCATTTCCCGGAAACAGGCGGAAATACTTCTTCGGCGGCTCCTCCATAAAGTCTTCCCGGTCAATGTAAAGCTCTCTGCCAAAAGGAATCTCCCTGGTTCCCATCTCCTCGTTTTCAAGGTTGTTGGCAATGGTAAAGACCTCCGTCCTGTCTTCCGGGTAGTTGTCGATGATCAGCTTAACCGGATCAAGGACCGCCATCATGCGGGGACGTGTCAGCTTTAAGTCCTCCCGGATGCAGTATTCCAGCATGGCATAATCCACCGACGAATTGCTCTTGGACACTCCGCAGAGCTCCACAAAATTCCGGATGGAGGCAGGGGTAAAGCCCCGCCTTCTCAGAGCGGCAATGGAAACCAGCCTGGGGTCATCCCAGCCGTCCACAATACCGTCCTCCACCAGCTTTTTGATGTAGCGCTTGCCGGTCACCACGTTGGTCAGATACATCTTGGCAAACTCAATCTGTCTGGGAGGATGAGGATATTCCAGTTCCCTTACCACCCAGTCGTATAAGGGTCTGTGATCCTCAAATTCCAGGGTGCAGATGGAGTGGGTAATTCCCTCTATGGCATCCTCTATCGGGTGGGCGAAGTCATACATGGGATAAATGCACCAGGCATCTCCCGTATTGTGATGGGACATATGCGCCACCCGGTAGATTACCGGATCCCGCATGTTGATATTGGGGGAAGCCATATCGATCTTTGCCCGAAGAGTCTTCTCTCCATTGGCGAATTCCCCCGCCTTCATCCTTTCAAAAAGATCCAGATTTTCTTCGATACTGCGCTCGCGGCTGGGGTCATTCCTGCCGGGCTCCTTTAAGGTTCCGCGGTACTGCCTCATCTCCTCCGCCGTAAGGTCGGACACATAAGCCTTTCCTTTTCGGATCAGCTTCACAGCTCCCTCATACATCTGCTGGAAATAATCGGAGGCAAAAAACAGTCTGTCCTCCCAGTCTGCCCCAAGCCACCGGATATCCTCCTTGATGGATTCCACAAATTCCACCTTTTCCTTGGTAGGGTTTGTATCGTCAAAGCGCATGTTAAACTTGCCGCCGTACTCCCTAGCCAGTCCGTAATTAAGAAGAATGCTCTTGGCATGGCCGATGTGCAGATAGCCGTTAGGTTCCGGCGGAAATCTGGTATGCACCTCCTCATACACGCCTTCCTCCAGATCCTTATCTATGATCTGCTCGATAAAGTTGCGGGAGACTGCCGCGCCATCTTCCTCGGAATCACTGCTGTTTCTGATGTTCCTCTCTTTGTCACACATATTTTTAATGCCTCATTTCTTTTTTCTCTTATTTGCGCCGGAGGCGCTCCTTCTCTTCGGAGCCTCCCGGCTCTCAATCCCTCTCAGAATCCCCTGAAGGATTCTGACTGCCTCGCCCAGAAAACGAATCTCGTCAAGCTCCCATACCCTCTCTCTCTCCGATACGCCAAAGCAGACCCAGAATTCCTTCGCCTGCCCCATCTTCATTGGCATGGTGATCAGGGCTTTCAGGGCAAGAGCTCCCATCTCTTCCCTCTCCTCGTCTCCCAGCATGGTATTGGAGGAAAGGATCAGATTCCTCTCTGCTGTCAGCAGGGAGGGCCAGGGAAGCTTTCCGTCCGATTCAAATCCCCAGCTTATATCTTTTTTGTTCCACTTTGCCGCTATTTGAGGGGACTGCCCCTGCTCCCTGCAGTAAACCGCAGCGACATCCAGCTGTAAATGCTCTCCCGCTCTTTTCAGAAGCGTCTCTGCGGACTGCCTGGCAGGAGCCGCATTTCCCAAAAGCCACATCATATCCCGCAAAAGCTCCGAACGCTTTAACTGTTCTCCTGCTCTCTGTTCCAGCCGGACGCTTTTCTCCTGTCCGTTTCTGAACCGGTACGAAAGAAGCCGCTCGGCAAGCAGGGCGTCCGTGATTGCCTTTATGGCATCCACTGCCCGTAAAAACTGCCCTTCTCCAAGAATATTGGTAAATCCTTCCAGGGGAGGATTTTCATACTCTCCGGCGTCCTCCGAATCGTCCATGATACCGCAGACGAGCCAATTGACAGCTGGCTTTTTCTCCACTCTGGAGGTGACCACCGCAAGCCGTAAATTGGGATATGCCGTTCTCTCAACCGCCCGATCCTCCAGCTCGCTTTCCGACACACGCCCCAGCATGCTCTGGAACTGTTCTCCGTCAATGAGCCGTTCTATTTTCTCCGCCTCCTGTAGATTGCCGCCCAATTCCGTAAGGGGAACGCCGTTCTCATCCACAGCGCACAAAAAAACATTGGAAAGATCGCAAATATATTTTTGCCATTTTCCCAGCTCATTCTTTTCTATCAGGCTCTGAGGCCATGGCTTCTCCTCCTGCCCCAGAGCCCGCCTTTCAAGCTTATCCACGCGGCCTTTACTCCTTTTGTTCACAATTTTTATTCATCCACACTGTAGTTCGGCGCTTCCTTGGTGATATGAATATCATGAGGATGGCTTTCCTTCAGGGATGCGGCGGAAATCTTGACAAATTTCCCTTTTGCCTGCAATTCCTCAATGGTAGCGGTTCCGCAGTAGCCCATACCGGAACGCAGGCCGCCCATCAGCTGGTAAACCGTATCCTCGACGGTTCCCTTGTAAGCCACGCGGCCCTCCACCCCTTCCGGTACCAGTTTTCTGGCATTCTCCTGGAAATACCGGTCCTTACTGCCGTTCTCCATGGCGGCAATGGAACCCATTCCTCTGTAAACCTTGTATTTCCGTCCCTGATAGAGCTCGAAGCTTCCGGGACTCTCATCGCAGCCTGCAAAAATACTGCCCATCATACATACGTTTCCGCCGGCGGCAATCGCTTTGGTCATATCTCCTGAATACTTAATGCCGCCGTCTGCAATAATCGGAATTCCATATTCCCCGGCCACGGCATAAGCGTCCATAATGGCGGAGATCTGAGGAACGCCGATTCCCGATACCACACGGGTGGTACAGATAGAACCGGGGCCGATGCCCACCTTCACCGCATCCGCACCGGCTTCGATCAGAGCCCGTGTGCCGTCTCCGGTAGCCACATTTCCGGCAATCACCTGCAGCTCAGGATATTTCTCCTTGATCATTCTAAGGCAGCGAAGCACATTGGCGGAATGTCCATGGGCGCTGTCAAGAACCACCACATCCACCTTGGCGTCTACCAGCGCGCCAACCCGCTCCAGCACATTGGCGGTGATTCCCACCCCTGCCCCGCACAGGAGCCGTCCCTGTTCATCCTTTGCCGCCAGAGGATATTTGATCGTCTTCTCTATATCTTTGATGGTAATCAGTCCCACCAGATTGTAATCGTCATCTACGATGGGAAGCTTTTCCTTCCTTGCTTTTGCCAGTATCTTCTTTGCCTCCTCAAGAGTGATCCCCTCCCTGGCGGTGATCAGTCCCTCTGAGGTCATGGATTCTTTGATCTTCTTGGTAAAATCAGTCTCAAATTTCAGGTCTCTGTTGGTAATAATACCCACCAGTTTCCGGCCCTCCGTCACGGGTACGCCTGATATCCGGAACTTGGCCATAAGCGCGTCTGCATCCGCCAGAGTATGCTCCGGTGTCAAAGAAAACGGATCTGTTATAACGCCGTTCTCGGAACGCTTTACCTTATCCACCTCCTCGGCCTGCGCTTCGATCGACATATTCTTGTGGATGATACCAATCCCGCCCTGCCTTGCCATGGCAATCGCCATCCTGTGCTCCGTAACGGTGTCCATTCCTGCGCTCATCATGGGAATGTTCAGCTTAATCTTCGGCGTCAGCCATGTGGTTAAATCCACTTCGTTTGGAACGACCTCCGAGTAAGCCGGCACCAGCAGCACATCATCAAAGGTAATGCCTTCACCAATTATCTGACCCATTTTCTTCTCCTCCTTTTTTCTTTTCATTTTTGGTTATATTTTTAAGAAACGTCATAAATCTTTTATGACGTTTCCCACTGTTCTTTCCTGTCTTAATCTTTAAATACTTTCCTGGGCGCTGCAAACTGCATGGCCTTTACCATCTCTTCATTGGGCTCGAAAATCACCTTCTTGCCTCCCTCATAAAAGAAGATAAAACGCCTGTCCGGCTTTTTTTCTTCCCCTGAGCTGTAATCTACGGTCTTGTCCGTCCTGTTTTTGTAATTATCAAGATGCCATGACTTGATAGGAGCCACAATTTCCATCTTGCCCAGATCAAAAACCGCCACCCGCTTGCGTCTGGTTCTGGCCATAACCTTGTCGATCGTAAGCTCTTTATCCAGATACAGGTACTCGTATTCCAGATCCGCATTCAGGTAAACGATATAAGCGCCTACTGCGACTGCAATGCCCAGAATCAGCGCCGGCCAGAATATAAACCCTATAAAAATAAAGCATACGGCCAGCATAATAGACAAAATCTTAAGAAGCGTCATATACCCCGGGGTTTTCTTCTTGACAAGCCATTCCACATATGTTTCGTTCATTTTAAATACCATACCTTTCCTATCTTCTGTCTCCTGTGACAGTTATCTGATAACAGTCCGATCCTCCGGAAAGCTATACTGATTTACAATATCATATTATATGTTACGGGAAATTTCAAGCAAATAAGTTTTTTTAAAAATTTTATCCTTTTTTTATGGATTGGCTATGGGTTGTTCATTGACACTTTTTTCTAAACTGGGTATCATTGTAGATACGGCGCTTACTTTTTCAAACCTGCGTCGTGTCATGAAACAAAATATTAATTTACACAGAAAGGGATGTAACTGTCAGGGTATCAGGCAGCTACAGGGGAATCAGAGTATGCCCAAAAGAGAAAAAAAGCCCCGGGAATACCGCGGCGTCATTGACGAGATCAGGGAGCAGCAGCGAAAGACTCAGGATATGACCAGGAAAGGAAAGCTGGAATATTTCTGGTACTATTATAAAGTCCACACAATTGCGGGAATCTTTATCCTGATCATGGTGATCACACTGATTCACGATATGGTTACCGCCAAGGATTTCATCTTTAACTGTATCATGGTCAACAGCTTCCAGCTTCAGGCAGAAACCCTGGAAAACAGCTTTGCGGAGTACGCCGGACTTGACCTTGAGGAGTATGACTGCTACATCGATACCTCCACCTCCCTTTCCCTGACCACCTACGATCAGTACAATATGGGAACTGTCCAGAAGATTATGGCTCAGATGCAGAGCGGCGATTTGGATGTGCTGGTGTTTAACTCCGAAATTTTCAACAACTACTCCCTCAATGGAATGTTCATGGATCTGCGCACCGTTATGACCGAGGATGAGCTGGAGAAATACAAAGATCAGCTTTACTATGTGGATTACGCCGAAGTGGTCAGGAAATCTGAGGAAGAACTGGATGCCGATGAACTGATGGAACCTGTGGAAGTAGATGTGGAAGCGGATACTCTCCTGCACCGCCACCCGGAGGATATGGAAGATCCCATGCCCATAGGCGTCTTTCTGACCGACTCTCCCTTTATAGAAAAAACCGAATCCTACCACACTTCTCTCCAGCCGGTATTTGGAATTGTCGCCACCTGCAAGAGGACGGAAACCGCCAAACAGTATCTGGACTTTTTGTGGGATGACACCATTGATTTCACACAGATGATCGATACGGAGCTGTTTTAAAGATAGAGATAAAATCGAGCAGGGAAGATGCTCTTCCCTGCTCGCTGCGCGGGGCGCGTGCTGCCTTGGCAACAAACTTCCTTACGCGCCCCTGCGCATGAAAAGGCTATGGAATCCATGCACCATAGCCTTTTACTCTGATCAATACCGGTAATAGGGAATCCCGCCGCAGCACAGGCCTCCTCCGCCGCAGCAGATATTGCAGATCAGGTTGGCCAGGCATATCTTCATGCACAGGCTGTCCCCGCTCACATAGGGCTGACTGTAGGTCCGCTGTCTCTGGCTGTACCAGGCCCCGCCGTTCTCAAACTGATATACCAGATTGCTGTACTCCCGGTTGCCCGGCTCCAAAGCCGCTGCACGCCTGGCATGTTCGAGGGCTGATACCTGATTGCCAAGTCCCGAATGGGCAAGGGCGCTGTAGTAATACCACCTGGCATCTCTTGTATTCTCCTCCATCCCATCGAGTACCGTTCTCGCTTCCTTATAATAACCATTCCTCACGTAGTTGCCTGCGGCACGAAGATGCCCGTCTTCCTCATATCCGGTTCCGCCGCTGCCGTACCCGCCGCCGAAGCTGCCAAAACCGCCAAAACCTCCTCCGAAGCCGCCAAAATCTCCATAGCCGCCCGTGTTATAGCCTCCGCCGCCTCTTCCATTGCTGCTGCCCTGATAGCTGTAGCCTTCCGTCCGCTCCTTCATAATCTGCTGGTAGGCCTGCTGAATCTCCTTAAACTTCTCTTCCGCTTCATCCTTATGAGGATTGTTGATATTCGCATCCGGATGATATTTTCTGCTGAGGGCTTTATATGCTTTTTTGATATCCTCCTCCGAGGCGTTTCTTGAAACGCCCAGAATCTCATATGGATCACGCATGTTCTACCCCCTGCCTCTCATCGGCCCTCTCACTCTGTCCTTCTTCCCGTTTCTGCCTTACCATCTCGTATTTGTACCAGATTCCGGAATACAGGATATTCCTTAAAATCTCCACATTTTCAATCACAGGCAGCTTTTCAAACTCCCTGCAGCAGTCGGACATGATCATCGTCAGGATTGTTTTCATCTCTTCCTCGAAATCAGGATTGTCAAATTTTTTGATCAGGGGATTGTAGCTCCCCTTTTTGATGTCCTCTTCTATATCTTCATAAGCGTCCATGAGGTAAATAAATTTCCCCAGATAGTTTCCCATGGCCCGAAGGCTCTCTTTCCATTCATCGTCCCTCACTGCCATGATCTCGCCCATAATCTCGCCAAAAATACCTGCCATGTGGTCGATATCCTGATTTTGCCGCTTCTCCTCCTGGGAAAGCTCACGCAGCAGGTTATCGATCCGCCTTGCCTTCTCTCCATAGCGGGCGCAGATACTCCGGTATGCCTTCTTAAGCAGTTTCCCATAGGCAAGCCTGGTCACCTTGTGCTCATCTGCCCAGTCATCCCTGCATTTATAGTAAGAAAAAAGCAGATTCATATCCGCCCCATAGGAGGAAAATTCATTGCTCCTTACCATATGCTTCTCAAACGGATGGGCGGCACACTTCGTCTGCCATACCCTGGTCTCCGGCTCATATAAACTGCCCAGCAGCATCACAAGGAAAGTCATATCATAGGAGAGGCTTATCTGCCCCGCCATCCCATACTCTTCCTTCAGCGCATGGCACAATCCGCAGTAATAGGAATGATAAACGTCGAACTCTTTGAACTTCATTTCGCCTTTATTAATGATAATGTATCCGAACATTGCATTCTCCCGATTTAAAATGATCAGCTTTTTTTAATAAAGGTCTGTCCGCACTTGGGACACCTGATTTCGATCTTTCCCTTCCCCCTCGGAATTCTGATCTTCTGTCTGCAGGACGGACATCTGTAAATATGATGCGTCTTTCTCTGGCTCATATCCCGCTTCCATGTGGCAAAAAACTGTTTCACTTTGTATTCGTACCGCAGATACAGGGAGTTCTCTGCCCTTCTTTTATAAAGGTTTTTGGAAAGCATCCTGTAATAAGAAAACAGAAGACATAAAATCCCTACGATATAAAAAGGACGAAGTCCAAGCATGGATAAAACCAGGCAGACGATCACCATGATCATAAGGAAACGGTTTAACTGATCGTTTCCGTATCTTCCCTGCATAAACCGATAGAACTTTTCTCTCATTTGCAGACACACCTTTCTGATTTCCTGCATAAAAAACTTACAATTTATCCTACTTCTTTCCTGAACATAAATCAATTAACGGGGTATAAAGGAATCTTAAGAATTTCTAAAATGAATCCTGTCAGTTTTCTGCCCCTGCCGCACTAAGCTTCCGGAACAGATCCCCGAAAAGGGCGTCCCTGTTCACGGAATATACATACCGGATAAAATGTCTGCCGGGGTCAAAGCTGTAATGATGATCGTACTCAGGGATAGGACTTGGCACCAGTTTATCCTTCATAAAGTCTCCCTCCAGAAGCCATCCCACGGCAGTCACATCCCAGATCGCCCTGGTCCAGGTCTGATAAGGACTCTCAGCCGCCCCGTCCCTCTCCACGATATCCACCAGATAATCGCAAAGCCTGTTTTTCCCACGCAGGAACATCTCCAGTTCTCCGGCGCATGTGCGGAAGGAGGATACCACTCCCGCGCAGGGAAGCTGCACCAGCGCTGCCCCGCTGCCAAATACCACCCTGGCAGCCGCCACATCCTGCTGACAGTTAAACTCCCGGTTATCCGGCCACTCGTGGGCATTGCCGCCCAGCCAGACAATCACAATCCTGTCCGTGATCTCCGGCTTTAAAAGAATGGCAGAGGCCACGTTGGTGATGGCTCCGATTGCCACCACATACAGCGGTCTCTCAGGAGTATACTCCATGGCAAGCGTCGCCAGCTTCTCTGCCGCCTCGGAATGCACAGGGGTTTTCTCATCCCTCATCCAATTGCGGGAGCCCTTGTATACCAGTTCTGCATATTTCTGCTTTCCCGTCAGTTCCAGAATGTGGTGGATTTCCTGAAAGCTCTTTTCCATGCCATCCCCGGGATTTTCGGATTTGGCATTGTGAAAGGGAGCCGCGCAGAGAGCCCTTATATTGATTTTCGCATCCGCCCCTTCCGCCAGGCAAAGCAGATAGGACAGTGCAAACTGGTCGTCCACCTCGTTGCAGGTGTCCGTATCCAGCACCACGTCAATCTTCCCTGTGGGTTTTGAAAGCCTTTGAAGCAATGATAATTCCGCCTGTTCCATAGTAATTACCTTTTCCTTTCTGTGTGCTGCTCTGTGTGCTGTATTTAAAGCAGTTGAATAAATTATTCTTCCATGCTATAATGCCTCAGGCGTTGCCAACGGCGATATCGCGGGATTTTGTCTGCAATTCATTGAAGGAGGTACAGACATGAAGTTTGAAAAAATTGATTGCGAAAACGGAGTAGTTGCTGTTGTTTCAAGTGATAATAAAGTGATTACCGATGTTGACTCTGCGCTCGATTTACTTATGTCTGCCAAATATGAGGCAGGCACAAAGTATATCGTCGTGGATAAAAAATCCATTATTGAAGATTTTTTTATTTTAAGCAGCGGTTTGGCAGGAGAAATTCTTCAAAAATATGTTAATTATGGCGGGAAGATTGCAATATACGGCGATTATTCACACTATACCAGTAAACCGCTGAAAGACTTCATCTATGAGAGCAACAGGGGAAGAGATATATTCTTTGCTGCCACAAAAGAGGAAGCGATACAAAAAATAACAGAATTAATTTAGCGAACAAAATCCCCGTATCGGAAGGTTGTATACCGATTTATGGCAACAAAGGGCATAGCCGTCAAGCCATGCCCTCTGCCTAAATCATTCCTTATGTTCTGCCTCACATCACGCGCCCTGCCGGGAATTACTCCTCCACGTCCTGATCTGCGGCTACCGCTGATACCACGGAGGATACCACCGATACTACCACTGCAAAAATGATAATCAGAAATCCTCCGGCCAATAACATAAACTCCATCTTAAACATCTCCTTTGAAAATACCCTGCCCTGCCAGACAGTACTGACAACCAACTGTTTCTATTTTACTAGATGCAGGGAAGATTTTCAATAGAGAAATGCAAGGTTGCACATAAAATTATCTGCAAAAATACTTGTGTCCGGCTATGGGATATGTTAAAGTATAAGCATTCAATTTTTCTGAAAGGGAATCCCCTTTTCCTGATGACACTGCCGTCTTTTATGGATAGCGGCGCAAATCATTCCGAAAGTCGGAATTTATTCCAAAAACGATTGATTGTAACACGAAAAAACTGTATAATGGAGGAAAGCTTATGGCAAAAAGAAAAACAAAACAGTGTTTTAAGCGCGGCGTGTGGTGGAAGAGGATACGGCTGAACCGGAAACACAAGGACAGGCTCTTCCGCTACCTTTTCATGGACAAGAAATACCTGCTGGATTTATACAATGCGCTCCACGACAGCCATTACACTGACCCAGAGGAGTTGGAGGTGGTTACCATGGAGGATGTCATCTTTATGAAAATGAAGAATGACCTGTCCTTTTTAATCGACAGCCATCTGAGTCTTTACGAGCATCAGAGCACATGGAATCCTAATATGCCACTCCGCGGGCTGTTTTACTTTGCGCAGCAGTATGAAGGGTTGGCAGGTGCGAAGGGGGCAGATGTCTATGGAAAAACGAGAATATCACTTCCTACCCCGGAATATATCGTATTTGATAACAGCAGCGATATGAACCAGGACAGGATTACGCTTTATCTGTCAGATTCCTTTTCCATGGGGCGTGGAAGCGGAAGCCTGGAATGCACCTGCGAGGTAATCAATGTAAAGCGCGGGTATAACCAGGAACTGTTAAAGAAATGCCGCAGGCTATGGGAGTACTCGGAGTTTGTGTCGGAGATTGAGTCGAACATGGAATCTGGGAAGAGCCGTGAAGAGGCGATTCAGTCAGCCATGGATCATTGTATAGAGCATGGGATCTTAACAGATCTCCTCAAGAGTGAAAAAAGTGAGGTGCTTCATATGATCTTTTTAACGGAATATGATGAAAAAAGCTGCCAAAGGAAAAAGCCCGGAGATAATTGCACAGGAACTGGAAGAAGAGGTTGAGACAATCCGCAGACTGATAGAGCAGGGGAACCATTCGGTTCACCGCTGAACCGTTACAAATGTTTATGAAAGGAGCAAACCCAACATGTTAAAAAATATAATAGAATCCGCAGCCCAATTGCAGCCGGAGCTTACCGGCATCCGCAGAACGCTCCACCAGCATCCCGAGGTCGGCCGGTCGCTTCCGCAGACCAAAAAACTCGTAGCGGACAAACTTAAGGAATACGGATATGAGCCTCAGGAAATCTGCGGCGGCATCACCGCCATGATTAAAGGCCAGGAGGAAGGCCGGACATTTCTTCTGCGCGCCGATATGGACGCACTCTCCATCAGGGAAAAAACGCCGCTTTCCTTTGCCTCCACGAACGGGGCCATGCATGCCTGCGGCCATGATATGCACGCCACTATGCTCCTGGGTGCTGCACGCCTGCTGAAACAATATCAAAGCGAGATCAAAGGCTGTGTAAAGCTGGTCTTCCAGCCGGATGAGGAGGGCTTCACAGGGGCGAAAGAAATGTTAAAGGCCGGCATCCTCCAGAATCCAACCGTGGATGCAGGCTTCGCCATGCATGTCCACTCGGGAACCCCCTCGGGAATGATTCTGGGCGGGCTCGGCACTTTTATGTCCGGGTGTACTCTCTTCCGCATTCAGGTAAAAGGCCGGGGCTGTCACGGCGCCATGCCGGAAACGGGCATCGACCCTATCAATATTGCCGCCCACATTTATTTATCTCTTCAAACGATTAACTCCAGAGAAAACTCGCCCGTAAAGCCCATGGTTCTGACCATAGGGAAATTTACCGGCGGCGAAGCGCCGAATATCATTCCTGAGGAAGTGGTTATGGAGGGAACTATCCGCACTCTGGACAGGGAGCTGGGGGAACAGATTTTCAGGAGGATGAAAGAAATTGCGGAACAAACCGCTGCTACATTCGGCGGAAAAGCCACAGTTACCGAGACGGCTTCCGCACCTCCTCTGCAGAACGATCCCGCTCTGGTAAAGGAAATTGCAGGATATCTCAAAGAAATTTATGATCCTGAAAAAATTGTGCTCTATGAAGGCGGCGGCATGGGCTCGGAGGATTTTGCTTCCTACACTTACGAAATTCCCTGCTGCTATCTGCCCATCGGTGCCGGAAGCTCAAGCGAAAATGAGCTTTACGGCAAACCCATGCATAATGAATGCGTAGTCTTCAATGAGGATATCCTTCCTCTGGGCAGCGCGCTTTATGCCTACAGCGCCATCCGCTGGCTGCAGAATAATTAACCGCTCAGGAAATTACGGTTTCTCTGATTTGAGTATCTTTATCTTAATATGAAAAAAATGATTTAAAAAAGTCTGCCCGGAGAAAGCCATCTGCAAACGCTTTTTCCGGGCAGTTTTTTCAGCCTATTTATCTTTCTTAAACTCTTCCGGCGTCATTCCGTAGGCCTCCTGAAACAGCCTGCCGAACTCTTCCGCCGTCTCATACCCCACCAGAGCGGCAATCTCACTCACTGCCTGATCGGTTTCTTTCAGCATCACCCTGGCTTTTTTCATCCTGGCCCTTTTCACCATGTCCTCCAGCGAAGCTTTGGTCTGTGTCTCAATATAGCTGGAAAGCTCCTCGGGAGAAAGTCCAAACTTTTCTGCCAGCCCTTCCCTTGTCACCTCACGGCAGTGCTCCTGCACATAGAGCATGATATCGATCAGTCTCTCTTCCCTGCCTGTTTTTACATTTTCACTTTTGGCTACCTTGTTTCCCGCGGACACCAGGGCGGCAATGGAGCTTCTGATGATGTCCTCGTCAATTCCCACACCCCAGTACATTTTTCCGTTGCACAGAACCCCTACATAAGCGGCGGCTTTGGAGGAAGAACCCCTTGATACGGCATGCTCCTCGTAAACGGACAGCTCATAGCTGATGCCAAAGTAGAGCTTCACGGCATTGCTCACCGCATCCAGACGTCCGTTACCGGAGGTTTCAACCACCCGCTTTTCTCCGTTCTGCTCAATGGTTACCTGAGCGGTAATTCCGTCCACCTGCTTAAAATGACATTCGGGAATATCAAAAATATCTCTGGGCTGCACATAATTTTCCTCAAAAATCCGGTACACCTCTTCGGGAAGAAGCTCCGCATGGCGCTGATCGGAAATGCCCTTCATCAGATACCCTACTTCCTCCTTCATCTTATCCGGCAGGGCAATCCCAAAATTCTGTTTCAGAATAAAGGCAATGCCGCCCTTGCCGGACTGGCTGTTGATGCGGATCACATCGGACTCATACTCCCTTCCCAGATCCTGGGGGTCAATGGGAAGGTAAGGCACATCCCAGCGTCCGTTACTCTTTCCTTCTTTCCACCAGGCCATTCCCTTGGAGATGGCATCCTGATGGGAACCGGAAAAGGCGGTAAACACCAGATCCCCGGCATAGGGAGTCCTGTCGGTAACCCGCATTCCCGTAAGAAGTTCATAGGTTTCCCTGATCTTACTGATATTGGAAAAATCAAGCCCCGGCTCCACCCCATGGCAGACCATATTCATGGCAAGAGTCACGATATCCACGTTTCCGGTTCTCTCTCCGTTGCCAAACAATGTCCCTTCCACGCGGTCGGCTCCCGCCAGCACCCCAAACTCCGCATCGCTGATGCCGCATCCCCGGTCATTGTGGGGATGAACGCTCAGCACCACCGCGTCACGGTATTTCAGGTTCTTGTGGATGTACTCCACCTGACAGGCAAACACATGAGGCATGGCTATCTGCACCGTGGTAGGAATGTTGATAATGGCCTTGTGCTCCTGATCCGGCTGCCACACATCAAGCACACTGTTGCAGACCTCCACCGCATAATCCACCTCTGTCCCCGGGAAGCTCTCCGGGCTGTACTCAAAGGTAAAGTTCCCCTCCGTCTCCTGAGCGATCTCCTTAAGCAGCTCTGCTCCGTCCACGGCCAGCTTCTTCACTTCCTCCTTTGACTTCTTAAACACCTGCTCCCTCTGGGCCACCGAAGTGGAATTGTAAAGATGCACCACCGCCGAGGGCGCCCCCTTGATGGATTCAAAGGTTTTTCTGATGATGTGGTCTCTCGCCTGGGTGAGCACCTGGATGGTCACGTCCTCCGGAATCATGTTCCGCTCAATCAGTGCGCGCACGAACTGATACTCCGTATCCGAGGCCGCAGGGAAGCCCACTTCGATCTCCTTAAAGCCAATCTCCACCAGCATCTCAAAGAATTTCAGCTTTTCTTCCAGACTCATGGGCTCAATCAACGCCTGGTTTCCATCCCTCAAATCCACACTGCACCAGATGGGCGGCGCGGTGATCGTGTCTTTTTTTACCCAGTCATAGGTGACTGTTGGGGGCATAAAATAAGATTTTCCATACTTTTTGGCTGCGTTCATAATCTTTCTCCTCCTGTTATCAAATTACCAGGTTCTGCAGATATCCTTTTCCCTTTGGAAATAGCTTATAATGAATGACAAATTCTTTTGTCGTTCACTGTAATACATCTGCGGTTTCCCAAAACTGCGAAGTCCCTATGAAACACCCATAAGGACATTTCATAGGGACGTAAATTCTTACGCGGTACCACCCTATTTCATGATAATAGATGTTCGATCTGGCTTCTCGCCACACATCCTATCATGCACTCAACGGCACTATCATGCCTCTTCCCCTTCTACGGCGGGAGATTTTCCGTCTGAGCCTACCCAATAAGCCTTTCCCTGCTAAAAATTTCTGCGGGCATCACGCGCTCACCTTCGGTCAGCCGCTCAAAGGCCAGTTCACTCTCCAGCTCTGACTGTCTCGCACCACCCGGCAGTTCTCTGATTTCCGCTTTCCAGCTACTATTCCTTCTCATCGCGTTTGATGGTTTATTCAATTTCGCTTATGATAGCATAAATTAAACTGAGTTTCAAGATGTGATTTTAAAATTTCAATATTTTCCTGTCTGACCGCCGGACAAAAAATACTTGCCTGTCTCCGCAAAGTATGTTATAGTGAATACGTTATCAAAATAACATTCAACACATCATCTGTTTCTGACCTTTCATGATGTGTTCCACTTTTCTTTTTCATGTCTTCTTCTTGAATAATGTTCTCTCACCGGACATGAAAAGAATATCTTGAGTTCCGGCTTTTCGCCACTCATTCAATGCAATTATTCCATAAAATGCAGGCAGGCGGAAAGCGGAAAGGCTTTCTCCTGTCGGCAGACACACAAACAGGAGGAAACGAATGAAAGAAAACAATAAGCTGTCGGCAGAACCAAGGCGCGACATTAACTCCAAAACGGTTCTGGGAAACCCTGTCCTTTATGCACAGTTTTTGAGGGATAACATCAATATCCCCTGTCTGAAACACATACAGCCGGAGGATATCGAGGATGTTTCGGAACGCTACCGGCCTTATCTCGGGACGGAATTTGAATCCGACACGGTAAAAAGGGTCTGGCTCCGTCAAGATGAAAACAGGAACAGCCGCTTACAGGAGCCTCTTTTTCTGATTTCCCTGACGGAACACAAGAGCCAGGTAGATTATGACGTATCCATGCAACTCTTAAAATACATGCTTTGTATCTGGCTGGATTACGGCAAAGAAATAAGAATGCAGAAGGAAGGCGCTTCCGGCAGAAAGAGCTTCCGCTATCCCGCCGTCATTCCCATCGTCTATTACGAGGGGAAAGCCTCATGGACGGCCGAACGCCAGTTCCGCGCCCGGATATCCGGCGGAGAGCTGTTCCGAAAGTGGATCCCTGACTTCTCCTATGAAGTGGTGCGCCTCCATGACTACAGTAACGAGGAGCTGCTTGAGCGCGGCGATGAGATGTCATTGATCATGCTCTTTAACTAGATACAGGATGTCATTGGAAGAGACCCAAAAATGTGTGAACAAAGTAAAGGAGCGCAGAATGGGATATTTATGGGAAAACATGGAAAAGATGAGCATACAGGAAGAACGGCGCAATACGGCACTGGCCCGGGCCGATGCTGAAAAAGCAAAGGTTGATGCCGAAATGGCAAAGACTGAACTTGAAAAAGCTCTGGAAGACAAAATCAGCCTGGTGATTGAATATTCCAAAAAATTAAATTTTCCGCGAGAACAGGCCATCCTGGAGCTCACGGCAAAGTGCGGCATAGACCGGGAAACCGCCCGGAAGAAAGTGGAGCTGTACTGGGAATAGGGAAGTCTGCCGAAAGAAAGTATTGCAAAAGATGAGGCAGCTGTATATGAAAGACAGCCGCCCTGTCCCCGTCAAAGTTCAGGAGCAGCTGTCTTCCTGCTGAACAAACGCTGTCACACTTCGCGAGCCAGCTTATTGCAATAAAAAACAAATTAATCCTTGATTATTTCAATCCCCCTGATATGGGAAATCAGCCCGTGGTCGTTGAACAGCCGAATCTGATTTTTCCCCTTTCTGAGGTTTGCCAGGACTTCCTTCTCCCCGGCATTTTCCCAGGTAGGGAACTCCCAGCCGCTTGTGTTGTGGAGATAGGTATGAATTACCTCCTCCCCATTGACCTGGATGGAAATGTCCCTGTTGTCGCCGGCCGTATAGAGAATACGCAATACATATCTGCCTGCGTCAGCGATCTCCACTTTGTCAAATACAAGCTCCGCGTCCCATCCCAGATGGACGGCGGTCACAGCGCCGTTTTCCTGAATAATTTCTCCGCCGTTTCTCAAACAGCTTTCCTCTGCGTCATAATGGAGGGGAGGGAAGGGATCATTGTCAATCAGCTTCAGCTTCCATATGGCCGGCGCTTTCCCGGACAGCCGCTTCATTCTTATGGTCGATGAGCCTTCTTTTACGGGAATGATCAGGTTGTGGGTGATAAATGTCCGGATAGCCCCGCTCTCGGGCATATCTGCCACTGTTGAGAAATCTCCGCAGTCAAGCTCCATTTTCCAGGGCTCCTCAGCAGCATAAAACAGACGCAGGGTATAATACTTTGTCTCCTCCGAGGAGCTTTCAAGCTCCGCTTCTCCATTTAACATAAACCCGGAAGTATCCGCATCCCATTCCACCCGCTCGCTGCCTTTTGTCAGCCTGGCATCCTTTTCGGTATATTCCCTGTAGCGGCTGCTCATATATCCGCTGCAGATCCCGGAAGAAAGGGGTTCTAATTTTTCCGTAATATAGATACCGGCTCCGCCCGCTGCCAGAAGGCCAAGCTCCAGAATATCGCAGGCCTTTACTTTCCGGCGCGTAACGGAAATCATTTCTCCCTTTGCACTGTCTTCATAGATTTCCGCTTCATACTCTCCCTCGCCGAGGAAGTCCAGAGGAAGCGTCACCTTCTTTTTGGGGGCGGTGATGACGCCGATCAGCCATTCCGTATCGGTATAGCGCAGGATGGCCGCATGGTCGCCCGGATAGCCGGAAAGCACCTTTACTCCCTTGTAGTGGCTTTTGGTGCGGCGCAGAAAATCGGTTCCCTTCCAGCCCTCCATAAAGCGCAGCGCAAGGGCATAATTGGTCACGCCGGAATCGAAGACCACAGGCAGTGCCAGCTGATGGCCCATAGTGGTGTTCTTATTTTTTATATTGGAAAAGGCTGTGGGAGTATAGTCCATGGGGCCTGCAACGTTTCTGGTAAAGGGTACCGTACAGTTGTGAACCGCATCCGGGAGGTTACTCCACTGATAATGCTCCATCCCCATGATTCCTTCCGCCGTCATGAAGTTCGGCCAGGTTCTTCCTTCCCCCATGGGTTTTACGGAACCGTGGAAATTGATCATCAGCCTGTGCCGGATCATCAGGTCGGCCATCATATGATATTGCCACATGGTATGCTGGGAATCATTCTCAAAAAAGTCAATTTTCAGGCCGTCCACTCCCCAGCCCGCCCAAAGGGGAATCAGTTCTTCCGCTTTTTCCCGGGTATCCAGACGCTGCATGGGCGTCCAGATCCAGATCTGAATTCCCTTTTTGTGGGCATATTCACAGAGATCTTTTACCCAGCACGCATCCCATCCGCAGTCCAGCGTCAGTCCCTCAAAGCCGTAAGCAGCCGCCATATCCACATAATCTCTGGATTCCAGATAGAGCTGCGCTCCATTCATATCCTGCCACCATGACCAGAGGGCCCGGCCCGGACGAATCCAGGAAATATCATCAATAACGGAAGGCGGATTCAGATTATAGTTTACAGTGGAATTTACCAGTTCGTCCAGGCTTTCTGCAATCACGGCATATCTCCATGGAGACTGAAAAGGCAGAGGGCTCTTAAGGGGCATGCCCTTTTCCTCCGGCGCGAAAGCGATGGTCATACAGCCGTTTTCATTGCCCGTCAGATGGCAGGAGCAGTAGCTTCCATTTGTATTAATGACATTTGCCTCGTTCAGCATAAGCCACATACCATCTGGCTCCGAAAAGAACAGGGACGGCATGCCGAAAGGCTGGCCATTGATACTCTTATCCCAGCTTCGGGCATTATAAGGCCCTTCATAGGTGGGAACCAGATCCTGAAGCCACATGCTCCCATAGGCCGGCGGAATCTGGAATTCTGTCATTTCCCTGTTTACAAGAAGAGAACTTCCGCCTGAATGGTTGATTTCATACCGGAACGCAATTCCATCGTCAAAAGCGCGGAGCCTGACGATAAACTCTGATTCATGGGCCTTAAAGAAAAGAGCCAGCTCATTTGCATGATTGCTATAAATTTCCTTTTTTCCGGCGGGAATAGAGTATTCTTCCCGGATGGCGGCGGTCTCTTCTCTTTCAAAAGACAGCTCCTTTATAAAATCTCCAAGATCTGTTTTGATTCCAAGCATGCTCTCTTTCAGAATACATTTTCCATGTTTGGCGGCGCAGTAGGACAGGGAACCGTCCTCCTGCTGATGTACTGTTATGGTTATTTTTTTATCAGGCGAATTAAGCGTCCACATTTATTCATCCTCCAAAAATTATTTTTTAGCTATCCCTTTACACTTCCCATTACAATACCCGCTGTAAAATATTTCTGAAGGAAAGGGTAAATCATGAGAACCGGAACTGCCGCCAGAAAAATCTGCGACGCCTTGCCGGTTCTGTCTGAGATCAGTCCAATCTGCCGGATATCCCTCAGCGATTCCTGAGCCATCAGATTGGCGGAAACCACCTGCGTCTGCAGATAAGTCTGCAAAGGATAACGATCCGGCGAGTTTAAATAGATCAAACCGTCAAACCATGAATTCCAGTGGTTTACAATAACAAACAGGGTTACGGTTGCCAGTACCGGTTTGGATACGGGCAGGATAATCCTGAGCAGCACCTGCCAGTGTGTTGCTCCGTCCACATAAGCCGCTTCTTCTAATTCCTTGGGAAGCGAGCGGAAAAAGTTCATCAGGAGAATCGTATTGAATACATTAACCGTATAGGGTAATACAAGAGCCCAGATACGGTCGATCAGCCCTGTATTGCGGACTACCATATAGGTTGGAATCAGCCCGCCCCCGATCAGCATCGGTACAACAAATGCCCAGATGTAATACTTTCTTGCAGGGAACTCATGATCCAGCCTGGAAAGGGGAAAGGCGGCCAATACGCAGATAAACATACTGAGCGGTACCGCCAGCAGAACCCTTTCCAGGGACACCGCCAGGGATTTCCAGAACTCAGGCTTATCAGCCATGTATTTATAGGAATCCAGGGTAAAATCTACAGGAAACAGCCCCACTTTGCCGGCCGCCACCGCGCTGCTTGAGCTGAAGGAAATTGCCAGCTGATTGACCATCGGCAGCAGACATGTGACTGCCAGAAGAGTCAGGAAAGTATAATTAAATACGGTAAAAATTTTCATTCCAAGAGATTTTTTTTGCATAGTATCACCTTCCTTCAGAATACGCGGTAATCGGTATATTTATAGGCAAGCGCATAGGAAACGCCAAGCATGGCAAAGGAAATCACCGACTTGAATAAACCGATAGCCGTTGCCACGCCGTATTGAGCGTCCAGCATACCAATCCGGTATACCAGAGTATCCAGAATATCCCCTGTGCTGTAGACCTGAGGGCTGTACATATTGAAGATCTGGTCAAAACCAGCGTTAAATATATTCCCCATTGCCAGAATGGACATCAGCAGTACGGTGGGAATGATACCGGGCAGGGTTACATGAAGCGTCTGCTTCCAGCGGTTTGCGCCGTCCATCACCGCCGCCTCATACAGGCAGGGATCAATGCCCGTCAATGCCGCCAGATACACGATTGTCCCGTAGCCAAATTCCTTCCATGTATCTGTGAGAACCATAGTATAAGGAAACCATTTGGGATCCCCCAGGAAGAATACGGGCTCCAGCCCCAATGCGGTAAGCGCCTTTCCGATCACACCGTTAGAAGGCGAGAGGACATCCACGAAGACTCCGGCAAGTATGACCCAGCTCAGAAAGTGGGGAAAGTAAATCATCGTCTGAACCGTCCGCTTAAATTTCATTTTCCGTACTTCATTTAGGAGAAGCGCCACAATCACCGGAATCACAATACCCATGACAATCTTCATAACCGCAATGTAAAATGTGTTCCAGATAACCTGATAGATATCCGGAAGATTAAATACATATTCAAAGTTTTTAAGTCCCACCCATTTGGAACGGAAAAAACCTTTGGCCGGATTAAATTTCTGAAAAGCCATGACATTTCCCACCAATGGGATATAGTTGTAGACAATCAATAAGATTAACGCCGGCAGCAGCATGAGATGCAGCGACAGATTTTTGATTCTTTTTTTACCTTTTTTCATGTCAGCCTCCTTAACAAAACGGGGGGAAATTGCTCTCCCCCCGTACCTTTACGTTCACTACCGTGTTGCGTACCAGTCATTAACTTCCTGCGTGATTTCCTCGCCGCCCAGCTTATTCCAGTTTGTTACAAACTCGTCAAATTTATCTATATTGCCTTCCAGAATAATGCTTGTGTAATCCTGAAGCTGCTGTTTTTTCAGGGTAGGGAGCTTTTCGGTCATTGCTTCCGTGGGTGCCGCGTAATATGCGTCGTTTACATAATTGCCGGGAGTCCAGTACTCATCATACATAACCCCAAGCGAGCCGCCAGGTCCAAACATTTTCAGCTGATGCCAGTTATTATTCGTGTGGTCGCCGTCCAAACTCTTGCAGGCCATCTCATAATAGCCAAGCTCTTCATCGTTAAGCGTATCCGTCCCGGCTTCCCCGTCGATCACAGCCGTCACTTTCTGGGCTGCCGTAAAGTTCTTCATCGGAGGTTCAATTGCAACAGAAGGATAAGCATAAACTCCGAAGCCTTCCGGCGTGATGTTGAATACGGTAGGTTCTGCCGTTTCACCATAGTTCTTTTCCAGCTGCAGGTTTAACATTCTGATAACGGCATCCGGATGCTCGCATTCCGCACTGATTACAAAGAAGTCAGTGGTACTTGCCGAGAGCTGCGCCTTTGCGGGCGCCCCGCTGTTTAAGGCCGGAATTGCCACAGGCGCCCACTCAAATGTGGGATCGTTGATTTTTGCGTCATTAATCCAGGCCATATTCCAAAAATCGCCGAACATCATACCGAACCGGCCGGCGCTTACATCTTCGTTTACCTTGTTGGGATCCTTAACGCCGAACTCCGGATCAAGCTGGCCTGCATTATACATCTCATTCAGGGCTGTGAGCGCATCTTTTACTTCAGGCTGCACGCCTCCCCACACAATCCCCCCGTCTTTTTCAATCCAGATAGAGGGGTAAGCGTTGTAGGCGTTAAAGAATCCTGTAAGATCCGCATAGCCGCTGCCATAGAGATCTTTGTATACCGCAAGCCCATAGGTATCGTCCGCACCGTTTCCGTCAGGATCCTGGGTGGTAAAGGCTTCCGCAAGACTTCTCATATCCTCCACCGTTTTGGGCAGTTCCAGACCCAGATTGTCAAGCCAGTCCGTCCGCACCCAGAGAACCTTGGCGGTCAGAAGCGGAGAACCAATCTTGGGAATCGCATACAATCTGTCCTCAAAGCTTGCCGCCTCCATGGCTAGGCCGCCGTCGGAATTCAGAACCTCTTCTGTGAAAGGAGCAAGATTTTCCTTCATCACATCCGTGATATCCATGATCTGCCCGTTATCATACATCATTTTTAGCTGAGAAGCGCTTACCCTCATCACATCCGGAATATCATTGGAGGTAATGGCAATATTTACCTTCTGAGGGTACTGATCGCTGTTGGTGGACCATGCCCAGTCCAACTCAATGTTCAAGGTATCCTTCAGATAACGTGTCCACACGTTATCCTCCAGGGAATCGCCCTCCGGGAATTCCAGGGCTCCCTGGCCCAGATCCTTTACCGTAGAAATCACCACGGTTTCCTCATAAGGCGTAAATACCTTATCGTCTGCGGATTGTGTCTCATCTGCACTCTCTGTTGTCTCACCAGCCTCCGCTTCCGCCGTATCTGTCTTTTCCGTATCAGTCTCTTCCACCGGGGCGGCAGGCTCATTTCCGGCATCCTGGGAACCCGAACCACATGCGGTAAGCGAAGCAATCATCATTGCAGACAGTGCTATCGCTGTCACTTTCCATGTCTTTTTCATTGTTATCCTCCTTCTTTTATATTGTTTGTGTAATCTGATACTATTATTTTAAAATCCGCATACCCATTTGTACATATTGCGTTTTTTTCCTTTCTTATCATATTTTTACCCTGTCAGATATTTTATTCTATAATCCCCTCCTCATCCCGGTATTCCCTCGGAGTAATTTTCATATTTTTCTTAAATACCCGTGAAAAGTTGGCGGCTGTCTCATAACCTACCATTTGTGCAATTTCACTAATTCGGAAGGAAGTAGTCTTAAGAAGCCTGCAGGCTCTCTCCATCCTGATTTCCAGAATGGCTTCCGTCAGGTTTTTGCCGGTCAGTTCTTTAAATCTGCGGGACAGATAAGTCGGGTTCAGATGAAGCTTGTCAGATAATGTACACAGGGACAGATCCCCGTCTATATGCTCCGTCATATAAGTCATCAGACGGTTAATAAAGGATTTCTCCAACTCCGCTCCGCTTAAGCTCTCTGCACTGCCGTCCGTCTCCTCAAAATATTCCACCCCCACCAGCGCGATATGGGAATCCGGTTTTAATATGCCGGAAGCAATATATTTCAGTTTTTCATAGGGCTGGGAAAGTTGATTCCAGTAGACAGGCTGTTCCCAAAATACAAAGGAGATGGAAAGATCAAGATTTTGTAAAACGGAACGGCATATGCTCTCCGCCATTCCCTTTGCCACAGCCTGGGCATGGCCGATATTTTCCGGCTTTACCGGCTGGAGAACCCACATGGCGCTCTGCCTGTTCATCCAGGCGGCTTCCGTTTTTACGGCATAAGAAATTTTTTCCCGCAGGATAAGATCCAGCGCAAAAAGCAGCTCGTCCGTCAGCATCCGGCTGCACCGGCCTGCCAGAAGCATGACAGGCTGATCCAAATCCAAAGAAATTCCCACCCTCTTAAAGGCATGCTCCATATAGACTCTCTGTCTATTCTGGCCGGCTATCTGTGTCTGCATCAGGTTACGCCGGATCATTGCCCTGTAAAGATCGATCTCCTCTTTGGCCTTTGACAGCGTGTCCCTCATATCCATATCCCGCTCAATCGCCTGAATGCACTCTCCTATTGCATTAAGCAGCGCCTCATCTCCCTCGCTTTTCAGGATATAGTGCGTCACCTTCTGCTCAATCGCCGATTTTGCGTACTGGAATTCATCGTACCCTGTCTGGAAAATCACATGGCACCGGGGCCATTCCTGACGGATGTTCTCTGCCAGGCCAATTCCGGTCATTCCCGGCATACAGATATCTGATATCACGATATCAAACTGGTATTTCCCCAGCAGGCGAAGCGCTTCCGTTCCGGAATATGCCTTATACACATCCAGCTCATACAGTGTCGTTTCCTGCAGCATATACGCAAGGCTGTCGGTAATCGTCTCCTCATCATCCACCACTAATATCCTGTACATAATTCCTGTCCTTTTCCTTCCCGTCTGAAGGCAAAACCAAAGTGCAGACAGTGCCCTTTCCGCTTTCAGACCAAATCTCAAGTCCGAATTCATCGCCAAACTTTATCTTTAATCTTCTGTTGATATTGCATAATCCGTCTTCAATCATCTCTGACGTATTAAGGAAACTTTCCTGAAGAGCCGTCAGTTCCTCCCGGCTCATTCCGCATCCATTGTCCTGCACATGAATCATCAGCTTTTTGTCCTGATGCTCATACCAGATTCTGAGAAGGCCGCCCTTTTCCACATTATTTAAGCCGTGTTCAAAAGCATTTTCAAGAAGCGGGTGTAAGATCAGCCGGGGAACCATAATCATTTCATAAGCAGGAGGCAATTCCTCAAATTCCACCGAAAGCCTCCTTCGAAAGCGCATGGCCTGAATTTGAGCGTAGCGCCGGGCATGTTCCACATCCATCTTAAGTTCCACATCGCTTTGCGCGCTCTTGGTAATATACCGGTAATATTCTGATAAGTAAGAGGAGAGCTTGGCCATGCCCTCACAATCCTCATCCTTCGCCATCCGGTAAAGCGCGAAAAAGCTGTTGTAGAGAAAATGGGGATTGATCTGTGACTGTAAATGTCTGAGTTCCGCCTGCTGAGTCAGCATTTTCTGTCTGTAGTTGATCTCCATCTGGTTTTGCAGGGATTTGGCCATTTTGTTAAAGGACAGATATACATATCCAAATTCATCTTCCCGTTTTTCCGTGATCCGCACGCTTAAATCTCCCTTTTCCATTTTTTCGATATTCCTGACTAACGTCTTAATCGGGCTGTTAATGAAAATGTGGAGAGAATAAATATAAAAAGTCATCATAGCCATAACCATCAGCAGACAGATGAAGAAAATATTTCTGTAAATATACAGATTCCGGTATACCGCTTTATTGGAAATATAGGCAAACAGATCCAGATCCAGATAACTGGAATTAATTTTCTGAACAGTATATTTCTGACGTTCTTTCCTGTCCGTTATCTGAAACAGATACTCCTTTTGCGACGGATCCGGTTCCTTCAGTTCGATACTCCGCCCTGCTGTAAACATATACTGCCCCTCCGGGCCGGCCAATATGATTCCACTCTCCGGATATTCATTGAAGGAACCCAGTTCCCTTTTCAGTGTGGCTTCCGAAAGCCGTATCACCAGTGTAAACATCTGAGAGCTGTCCGCGTACATGGAAATATACGGGTAAGACACCCCCATATACATACATCCCTCCCTGTAAAAAAGAACGCTCTGTCCTGATTGTTCCTGAAAATCAATAAACTTTTCCCGGTTTTCGCCCACCATCTCCACTCCGGCCACGGAGGATATATTCCGATTCAGTCCCGGAATATACAGAAACACCTCGTCGATATAAGTAGAACTGTCATGGAGAATTTTCAGGCGTTTCTGTATGTCGAGAAGACTCTTTACTCCCTCGCTCTTTGACATGATGGGAAAGGTGCCGACAGAATAATACAAAATTTCGTCATTGATACATTCGTTTTGCAGTCTTTGAATCCGCTTTATCTCCTCTTCCATATTATCTGCCACAAAGGAAGCCCTTGTGTAGAGCTGCTGAGAGAGCTCATTTGTCAGCATATTATATCCTGCCCGGTAAATCTGAAAATACAGAAAAAATACAAGCGCCAGGGCAAACAGGATTCCTCCCGTTACCCTATAGGCGAAAGATTTTGTCAAAAATTTTATGGTAATTGTTACTCCTCCTTTCGTAAATCCCTGTCTTCCTCCAGCCTGATCATGCAGCTGTCATAGTCGCCCTGCAATCTGACCTCCAGCCCACAGTACATGAGAAAAGCGCCGCTTTTTTGGATAGTCTTCTCCGGCAGATGGATCCGGTAAAGAGCATCCTCCTTAAGGCCCTTTGCCTTGAGCAGCCACCGGCTTTTTCCGTATTTTCCCTGCGTGAGAAAAGCAAAAATGACGCTTTCCTTCCCACCCGCATACTGCACGGCCCAAAGGCTGTTTTCCTCATTATTTTTCAGCCGGTACAGATCGCCGAACTGTATGATATGGCGAATCTTCTTATACTCGGCGACATATTTCTTTATCTCCGAAAGCTCCGGCTCCCCCATGCGGTTCAGATTACTGCCGATTCCCAGGCTGCCGCACATGGCTGCGTGAAATGCAAAAGATAAGGGGGGCTTTCTTGCGGTTTTTCCTTCCGGAGCGTCCGTTACCCATGCCCGCATATATTTGGGCGGATATAAAAGACTGTAGGCATTCTGGATTGCAAGCCTGTCGAGGGGATCCGTATTGTCGCTTGGCCAGTACTCATCAAAATATTTCATTGCCCCCAGATCCACTCTGCCGCCTCCGGCAGCACAGGCTTCAAATTCCACGCCGGGATGGCGTTTTCTGATTTCCTCTGCCACACGGTAAAAATTCTGCATATGGCGCAGCCACATCTGCTTACGTTCCACAGAAGTCTCTCCATACACACCCGTCTCTGCAATACTCCTGTTCATATCCCATTTAATATAGGAAATCTCATAATCGCTCAGCAGCCGGTCCAGCGTTTCAATCAGAAACCGGACAACCTCCTCCCGTGTCAGGTCAAGCACATATTGATTGCGCCCTTCCAGAATTTCCCTGTTTTTGAAACGATATACCCAGTCCGGATGATTTCTGTAAAGCTCACTGTCCGGATTCACCATCTCCGGCTCAATCCAGATGCCGAACCTCATTCCCAGACCTTTTACATGGCTGATCAGTTCTGACAGTCCGCCGGGGAATTTACCAGGATCCACGTACCAGTCCCCCAGCCCTTTCGTATCGTCTGTCCTTGTGCCAAACCATCCGTCATCCACCACAAACAGCTCCACGCCAAGCTCTGCCGCTTTTTGAGCCAGCTTCTTCTGTTCCTCACATTTTACATCGAAGTAAGTGGCATACCATGAATTATAGAGAACCGGAAGCTCTTTCGCGGCAAAAGACCGGGGCATCAGATATTCCCTTTCCAGATGATGCATCCGCCTTGTCATTTTTCCCAATCCGCCGGAGGTATATCCGCAGTATACCGGAGGAGTCTTCAACACTTCTCCCGGCTCCAGCTCCCAGGCAAAATCCGTATCGCTTATTCCAATCAGAACATTTGTGTAATCATAGGGTGTCGCTTCCGCCACCACCTTAAAGTTGCCGGAATACGCAAGCGCCCCGAAGTATACCTCCCCCTGTTCTTCGCCGGCTCCCCGGTGCAGGATAAAGCAGGGATTCGCTACATGGGCAGTGCTTCCCCGAAGGCTTTCATATACCTTTTTACCCGCACGTATGCTGTCTTCCTCCATCCGAAATTCTGCCGCCCAGCTGCCGTTAAAGTTTATGCTTTTGTAATCTGTCCCCGGAATACTAAACTGGGCGGAATGCAGCCGCTCCAGGACAATCGGCGCGCCGCCCTTGTTTTCTATCTGAACCCGGCGGCCGATCATATCCGTTTCTTCAAAAAGCTCGTAAAACAATGTAACGGCGCAGGGATAAAAAATGTCTTCCAGCCGGATGGAAAGGGTATTTTCCTCCACTGTATAACCTGCGATCCGATATCTGAAATCCTTCGTTCCGTCATGGTATTCAAGCTTAAGGGCTGTCTCCCTGTAATGCTGTCCGCCAAAGGAAGAATATTCTTCCCCTGTTTTGTCAATGTGTGGATGACAGCCATCTCCTCTGTCCTGTGCCGGAAAGTTCTCAAAATCCGCCGCGCATCCAGCCCGCTTTCCCCAATATAAATGGCGCAGAAGGCCGCTTTCCTCTTTCTCCATGACATACATGGAATGATCGGTCTCCAAAACAAAAATCTTCTCTTTCCATACTGTGATTCCCATCTTATACCTCCTATAAATTTTCACGAACTGCCCTGGAAGCTCCAAAGCTCCTGACAACCATATTGTAAACATTCCCCTTTTTACGGGATATAAAGAAATCATTCTTATCACTATAAAAATCGTGCATTTTTTCTTTTCTTTATTGTGCGGGGGAGTTATGATAGGGACAGGATAAACAATTCAGGGGATAAGACCATGCAGAAATATGACTACTTTCTTGCGCCAGAGCAGCTGACTTCCGATACGGATGTCACAATCCGCAACGTGGGGTTTTCACAGTGCCCGCCGAATTATACCTACGGATGGGACACCAGAGACTATTATCTGATTCATTACTGTCTTTCAGGACGCGGCACCTACTATGCTTCTGGCCGGGAATATCAAATCGGCCCCAGGGAGGGGTTCCTTATCACCCCTGAGAGCACCATAAAGCATCTGTCGGATTCCAGAGATCCCTGGAATCTGTGCTGGGTGGGTTTTGAGGGAGAACATATGGCAGATTATCTGAAGCAGGCAGGACTCGACCGGGAACACCTGATATTTCGCTACACAAAAGATAATTTAATCGAGTCCTGCATTGAAAATATTTATGACAGAGTGCGCCACTCAGAGACTTCCGGTCTCATTCTCACCGGTTATCTCTATGTGCTGCTTGGCGCCCTGGCAGACCAGACGAAAAATGAGGACGATACTCTGATAACCCTGAATCATTTCGAGAAAGCGGTCCGCTATATCCACCATCATATCCGCTCCCCCATTACCGTGGAGCTGTTGGCCGATCAGCACAACGTGGCCCCTTCCCAACTCTATCGTTCCTTTATGAAGCATGCCGGTATGAGCCCGAAGAAATACCTTGATCAGGAAAAGATGGCCAAGGCCTGCGAACTTATCCAAAAAACAGACTTATCCATGCACGAGATTGCCAATTACCTCGGTTATGAATACGACACTCATTTTTATAAGACCTTTCACCGGGTGATGGGAATGAAGCCGTCTGAATATGCGGAAAAAGAGGGGCGGAGAAATCTCTGATTTTCCGCCCCTCTGTCCGTATCTGACCTTCAGCACAGCATCTTCCCGGAATAGAATTTCCAGCCGAACCGGTGCTCCATCCCTCCAGGACAGATTCACTCCATGCCCGCCTTTGACAAGAAGCCCCCGGATTTCTCCCTTTTTCCACTCCTTGCCAATATGACCGATCACCTGCATGACCGGCCATGTTTTTTCACACTCTGTTTAACCCCAGTCTCCGCGAAATCTCCATCAGATGGTCAATGTCGCTCTGAATAATCCGTCCCTCTGTGCTGGGCGGAAGATTGATGACTGCCACGTTGCTCTCCGCAAAGGCAAGCCGGCATTTCTCCACCGTCTCATCGATATCCATCAGAGGCGTCTCCTCATAGCAGTTGGAATAAAACCAGGAAAAGCCTTCCCTTGAACAGATCGTCATTTCAAAGGGAAGATAGTAGCTCTCTCCCTCAAAGGTGTAAATCTTGGGATCGTTCTTTTTACAGGGGTAGGGATCCCACAGCCTGAAATCTGACGGGAACATTCTGAGCGGATCGTTTTCCCGGCAGTTGTAGGGTCTGTAGTTGTCATCCGGGAACTCCGCCAGCCCTGTATCCACGCCTACCGTGTGGTTGACACCAATCTGGCAGCCGGGCTGCAGCCGTTTCACATGATCGTAAACCTTGTCAAGCTGCCAGAGTTTCCTGGGCTTATCCCATGCACCATCCAGCCACAGTTCCACGATATCCCCATATCTTCCGTCCATAAGCTCTGTCAGTTGTTTCAGCATATAGGGAACATAGCGGTTCTCAAAATCATTTTTATATTCGTCGGCGCTTCTGTCCCAGAGGGAGTAGTACAACCCCAGCTTAATTCCGTATTTCTTACATGCCGCCGTCGGACCATTCGGTATTTCCGAACGTATTTACTCCAAAGTGAAGAAACGCTCCGAACTTTCGTCCGATCTGTTCCAGCTGTCCGGCTGTGGGCTCCTTTTGCGGAACGGGCCGTATCAGCGAAGAGGACGTTTTCTCATTTTCAAATGTGCTCATGTCTGTTTCCTCCAACATCATTTCTTCCATACATACTTATCAGGCTCATTAAGCCATCACTGCTCCTTAAACACTGCCGCATCACAGTCCTTAGTTTTCCATGACAGGATGCCGTTTTCATCCCGCATCTCCTGCCCGCTCCAAAGCTCCGTGTAAACCGTTTCCGGACAAAGCCCTGCCCTCTTACAGTCCACATGCACTGTCTCTTCCCCGTCCTGCCAGTGGAACAGGGCGAGATATTTCTTTCCATCTATTTCTGCTGTGAATGCAGAAGATGCGGAACCGTTATTCGCCTCCACCGGACAGAAGGAAACTCCCGCGGCGGCCATCCGGTTAATTTCCCGGTTTCCCGCAAACTTAAGGGTCCGTTTCCTTGCCTCCTCCCGCTCATAGTCATCGCTGAGCATCATGACCGTACCGGCAATGGCGGACGCCGTATATCTGGCCCTCGCCTCCCCTTCCGCAGAGTCCCTCTCCATCCCAAAGCTCTTAAGCAGACAGATATGATCCGGGTCATTGTACTGGTAAAGCCTTCCGCTCTGCCACCAGGCGTAGGTCTGGGCATTCAGTACATACTCCACATCCTCCATGGTGCCAAAGGCGTCGCAGGAGAATCTCCTTGCATGACCATGGCCGCAGGGAAACAGCGGGGCGATGGAAAGACTGATGAAAAAGGGCTTTCCTCCCCTTGCAAGAATCATATCAATAAACTGATATCCCAGGGCAATGGCCTCTCTGCCCGTGCGCACGGACTTGTCATAACGGCGCCCCTCCATCCCGCCATGGGTCATGAAATCCAGCTTCACATAGTCATAACCCCATTTCAGGAAATTTTTCAGCTTATATTCCGTATACCGTTTCCAGATCGGGTGCGTCACATCAAAGGGAATTGCGCCGTCCACCCTGGGCAGAAGCTCCCCCTTCTCATCCCGCAGCAGAATCTCCTCAAAGGTATGTCCCGGCGCTCCCTTGATTTCCTCGTGAATATCCTTTCCGAAAAAGGCAAAGGGAGCGTCATAAATTCCGGCCTTCTGGCCGTTTTTGTGGAGCTGCTCCGTTAACTGCACCAGCTTTTCCTCGGGGAAAGAGCTCCACCCCGCATCCAGATTGCAGTAGTTGACGCCTCCGTTTTCATAACCTACCGGCCTCAATTCTTCCCGCAAAAATTCTCCGGTTTTCTGGTAGTTTTCCGGATTTAAGCGAAAAGCAAGCCCGGCCCAGCTGTTAAAGCCGAAGGGAACCCCTTCCTCCCAGGTAAGAATCTCCTGCTCCTCTCTGATCAGGTCTCCATAGCTTTCAAGGAGCTTTCGGTAATCCGCTCCGTACAGAATACAAAACCTGGAAGAGCTTACTTCTTTCCCCAAAAGGGTTCCGTGGGGCTGGCTGTCATGGGTTCCCTCATCCGCAACGCCGCTGCACACATTAAAAGTTTTGGCGTCTGTAGCGGAACAGATGATGGCGTTCTTCCATTTGTCGAAGTCCATTGCTCCGATCAGAAGTCCCTCCCTGGTGTCTTCCTTAAACATGACAGTCATGTCATAACTCTTTCTCCCCGCCCTGAGCGGCGCCGCCTCATAGCGAAGCCACATGGTATTGTCATAGGGAACCAGGAGCATTTTTGACCAGATGCTCTTCCATACCTCCTGCTGGTCCTTCTCCGGCGCCTGCACCACCAGCGGAATTAACCGGTTCGTCTCCACGCCCTTCCCGTCCGCATCCGATAAAATACAGAAAGCCATTGGCGTTCCATCCGGATAAAACTCCAGCCTCTCCTCCAGGCACAGACCGTTTCCGTCACAGAATTTCAGCCGGATTCCCCCCTGTCCATCCGCTTCCTGTCTGGTCTGCTCCTGCTCGGTCAGTCTGGCTGTTCTGGTGTCAATCTGCCTTCCGTCCCTGTGACCCGCCTGAGCATGGGCGCGCAACACGCTCCTGCCCTCCCAGATCAGTTCAAATAATCCTTCTCCTGCATACTGCCATTTGATTGCCATCCTGAATTTCTCCTTTCCTTTTCAGCCATTTCTTAACTCTCTTTCCAGATAAATACACTGCACACCGTAAGCTGCCGCCTCAAAGGTGATTCTGTTTTCATGGAATGTACCTATGCGCCCAGGCAAGTCCTGCAGACAGAGCCGATACCCCGGTGCCGAAAAGGTTCTCTCTCCGCCTTTCCCCCATATTTCTGAAAAATACAGGCAAAATCCCTTTCCGCTTTTTCTGGCGCCGATCAGTTTCATTCCCTCTGTACACTCGCTCTCTTCCAGCATTTCCATCCACGTCTTTTTCTCATCCCCGGCTTTTCTCTCAAAGCAGGATATCTCAAAACGAAATTCCATATCCCCGCCAATCCACTGCGGGAAATTGGTTCCCCACATATTGTTGAACAAATTAATATATACGCCGGGATATTCAGGCTCCACATATTGGGGCTTGTACAGGTAGACCCCCGGATCCCCAACGGCGGCCAGCGGGGCGTCCAATGTTCTGATGCAGATTCCCTTTTTCTCGTCCACTGCCATCATCCCATTTTCCAGGCAATAAAGGCTGTGATTTGACCGCCTTGCCAGATCCTTTGCCGGGTCCAGCAGTGCCCCTCCCTTTTGGATATAAAACCGCGTCCCTTCTTCCGCAAACGGAAGGATAAAGGAGCCTGCCTCCACATAGGGACTTTCCTGCTTTTGGCACAGCTTTAAGTCCACATACAGTTTGCTCCCCTCCTCCGGGAACGTGATTCCGATCTCTATCCGGGAGGCATCACCGTACTTGTCAACGCTCTCTGAAGCGCCGTAGAAAAAGGTAATACGATTTCCCTCTGTCTCGTATCTCTCAAAATCCGGGAAAAATGTCTCATGCTCACAGAAAGGATATCCTTCCCGCCCATAATCCTGGATTCCCCATGTGGTAAAATGATACCCATAGTTTCTCAGGTATTCATTGATATCGTCATATCCGTATTTGTCATACCGGTAGGAAAAAACGCCCTCTTTTCCTCTGGCTTCCATTATGGTCTGCCCCAAAATCCTGTCATTTAACTTAAGTATCTGCCCCGTCTCTTGGGAAAACAAAAGCTCATATCGCCCGCTCTCCACCTGCAGATAACCTCCTGATTCCGTGACCTTAAGTGTACCCGGCCGTGCCAATACAGGAGCATTTGCCATACTTTCAGCGTTCTTCTCCACACACTGCTTTGGCTTTTCCTCCAAAAGCTGTTCCAGCCTGACGCGGCATTTGTCAGCCCTGTACACTCTCTCCCGCTGCTCCGCCCATGACCTTTCCATGAACTCACAGGCTTTTGTCTTTTTCTTCTGTAAAAACTCGTCCTTTTCATAAACCCTGTCCGCCCCGAGCCAGGTTTTTACGTCCGCTCCCCAGGTATGCTCTTCAAACAGGCAGACTTCCTCATAATAGGCATCTAACAGTTCCTCAATCTCACCGCTTCCTTCCCATCCTTCCAGCAGCTTTTTCCCATAAGCCGCCTGGAGTTTCTCCATCTTCCGGCGGTTTTCACGCAGCAGAGCCATTTCCTTCGGATAAGAGCCCACGCCATGAATCCAGGTATCTGCCAGGTCTTTTCTCACCACAGGCACATTTTCCAGGCCGCATTGCTCCAGTTCATGATAAAAATCGTCCATAGTCCCCGAAACCACTTCCACTCCCGGATAAAGCTCCTGCAGCTGCCTGCTGAGCTTCTCTGTCATCCCGGCGGACTGGGGACCGCTGTTGTCATGAGTATGCATCAGTGCCATCCACACCGGGAACTTCCAATCCTCAGGGGGCTTAAGTCCGGTTCCGTATCCTCCCTTGCTGTACATGGTAAGCACCCTTCTCTCTCCGGGTGATTCCCAGAAAAACAATTCCGGCACCTCTGGCGGCGTTGCAAATTCATTACACCCCAAATGCAGAAATTTAATTCCGGCCTGGTCTAACAGGTCCGGAAGCATGATGCTGTGTCCCGGAACATCTGTCATTTTGGCCGATATCGGACAGGGCTTCTGATACATGTCAGAGAGTTTTCTGGCATAACTGAGCCCCTCTATGTATTCCATCTGGCTGCAGCAATCCGTGTGTGAGGTAAACGGCAGGGCATGCCACACCACCTGGCTGTTCCGGATCAGCTCATCCAGCTCCTTTTTCAGTTCAGGCGTACAGTGATTTACAATGTGCCACAGCGGCCACGCCGGCATTGTCCACACATACTTAAGCCTGCCCAGGTTCTGCGTTCCCCTGCAGGTAGCAATCACATCCCGAAGCATGTCCCCTGAATACTGCGCAATCACATTTTCGGATAAATCCGTAAAACCAATATCAAAGTGAGTCTTGTATACCAGAATAATTTTCTTAACGTCCATAATTATCCCTCCATGTGTTGTTGAATTTTCCAAACTGCCCAAACAGTTGTCCATTGAACTTCCATGAATATGGCAATCATTATAGCTCAGGATATGTTCTAATGTAAATGCCAAAAGAAAGTATTATCAAACTTTTCCAAATATTACAATCTTACAATGACATACTTTGAATTTTTATGTATAATTATTTCTGACTTTCACATTCTCTTTTATAGAGTTATGGATCTGAAAATAATCTTACCGCGAAAGTCCTACGTAAAAATATTTCAAACCACAATTTCAGGAGGTACTCGTATGATAACGAATGACATTCTCTACATTGGCGTAAACGACAGGGATATTGACCTCTTTGAGGGGCAATATGTGATCCCGGAAGGAATTTCCTACAACTCCTATCTGATCATGGATGAAAAAACCGCCGTCATGGACACTGTTGACCGGAGAAAACAGACGGAATATCTGTCCAACCTGGAAAAAGCTTTAAACGGCAGAACCCCTGACTATCTGGTGGTCTCCCATGTGGAACCGGATCACGCTTCCAGCGTCCGGGCCTTTCTGGACAAATACCCTTCCGCTCAGCTGGTGGGCAACGCCAAAACCTTCCAGATGCTCACCCAGTATTTTGAACTGAACCTGGACAACGCTGTTACCGTTAAAGAAGGGGATGTCCTCTCCCTGGGAAGACATCAGCTTCATTTTATCATGGCTCCCATGGTACACTGGCCCGAGGTAATGTTCACATATGACAGCTGTGAAAAAATTCTTTTCAGCGCAGACGCTTTCGGAACCTTTGGAGCGTTGGATTCCCATGAGGACTGGGATCTTGAAGCGGCTAAATACTATTTCAATATAGTGGGGAAATTTGGCATGCCGGTACAGACCGTATTGAAAAAGGCAGCCTCCCTGGACATTGAAATCATCTGTCCCCTGCACGGCCCGGTTTTAAAAGAAAATCTGGGTCATTACCTGGAGAAATATCAAATCTGGAGCAGCTATGAGCCGGAACTTGAGGGCGTCTTTATCGCCTACGCCTCCCTTCACGGCAACACTGCTGCCGCTGCCGGAAAACTTGCGGAAATCCTGAAGGAAAAAGGCTGCCCCAGAGTAGAGATCATTGACCTGGCAAGGGGCGATATGGCAAAAGCGCTTGAGAATGCTTTCCGCTTCGGCAAGGTGGTTTTGGCCGCCTCCTCCTACAATGGCGGGCTGATGCCGTTTATGGAGGATTTCCTCCATCACCTGAAAGGGAAAAATTACCAGAAGAGAACCATTGCCCTGATTGAAAACGGTTCCTGGGCCCCTTCCGCCAAAAAAACCATGTGCGACCTTCTCTCCCAGATGAACGGCATCACCATTTTAGAGCCTTCCGTGACCATCCGGGGAGCCGTGAAGGAAGAAGATATCGCGGCAATGGAGACAATGGCCGGAGAGCTGATGAAGTAACCATCTTTTTTTCCTTATATTTTCCTTCCATATTTGGATTGACATCATATCTCTAATCTAATATAGTATTATGGAAAGCGGAGCACTGCTACCCGGCAGGCAGCGCCGTGAAATTCTTATGAAGGGAGGAAACAAAAGAATGGCTGCAAATTATGATGCGTATGATATGATGGCCGCTTTGATAGGGACGGGGGTTGCCACTGTTTATTTGATCATTGTACTCGCCATTGGCGTTTTGACGATCATCGCAAGATGGAAGGTATACACCAAGGCAGGAAAACCCGGCTGGGGAAGTCTGATCCCCTTTTACTCCAACTACTGCCTCTTTGATATCGCCTGGGGCAACGGCTGGCTGTTTTTGCTCGGATTTGTGCCCTGCGTTAACTTTGTAGTAGCAATCATGCTGTATTTCAAACTTGCCAAAGCCTTTGGCAAGGGTACCGGATTTGGATTCGGGCTGGTGTTTTTGAATACCATCTTCATCCTGATTCTGGGCTTTGATAATTCCCAGTACATTGGACCCCAATAGCTTTTGGCTGTTACAGATATTCCCCACGGGAATCTGCTTTGAAAGAAAACAGATTCCCGTGGGGATATTTGTTATCTTGAAATCCCCCTTAAAGCATAGTACACTGTCCTTATATTAATCAAAAAGGAGAAAATCTATGAAGCAGGATATGATTGTCATTTTGGATCTGGGCAGTACGGAAAATACTACAATTGCCCGCAAAATCCGGGAAATGGGCGTATACAGCGAAATTCATCCCCACGACATTTCCCCGCAGGAGCTGAAAAAGCTGGAAAATGTCAGAGGCCTCATTTTAAACGGCGGGGAAAACAGAGTGGTGGACGGCAAGGCGGTAGATATTAATCCGGCGCTGTACGAATGCGGCTTTCCAATGATGTCCATTGACCATCCCACGGCCGAATGTGAGAAGAAGCTGGATGCCATGCCGACGGATGACGAGCTGCGCAGTTTTGTATTTGATGTATGCAAGGCTCAGGCAAACTGGAATATGAAGAATTTCATTGAAGATCAGGCAGAGCAGATCCGCAGACAGGTAGGGGACAAAAAGGTACTGCTGGCTCTCTCCGGCGGCGTGGATTCCTCGGTGGTTGCCGCCATGCTCATCCGGGCCATCGGCAAACAGCTCACCTGCGTTCATGTCAACCACGGCCTGATGAGAAAGCAGGAATCCGAAAGCGTGATCGAGGTCTTCCGGAATCAGCTTCACGCCAACTTAATCTATGTGGACGCCACCGAACGCTTTCTTGGCAAGCTGGAAGGGGTTTCCGATCCGGAACAGAAACGGAAAATTATCGGCGGAGAGTTCATCCGCGTATTTGAGGAGGAGGCCCGTAAGCTGGAAGGGATTGACTTCCTTGGTCAGGGAACCATTTATCCCGATATCATCGAAAGCGGAACCAAGACCGCCAAGATGGTCAAGTCCCACCACAATGTAGGCGGGCTGCCGGAGGATCTGCGGTTTGAACTGGTTGAGCCCTTAAAGCAGTTATTCAAGGATGAAGTGCGCGATTGCGGTATTGAGCTGGGGCTCCCCGCTTCCATGGTTTACCGTCAGCCCTTCCCGGGACCGGGACTCGGGGTTCGCTGCCTTGGCGCTATCACCAGAGACAGACTGGAAGCAGTCCGGGAATCGGACGCCATTCTCAGGGAGGAATTCGCCAGAGCCGGTTTGGACAAGAAGGTCTGGCAGTATTTCACGGTGGTTCCGGATTTCAAATCGGTAGGCGTCAAAAACAACGCCCGCTGCTTTGAATACATGGTGATTATCCGGGCCATCAATACGGTGGATGCCATGAGCGCCACGATAGAGCGGGTGGACTGGGATGTGCTCCAGAAGATCACGGACCGGATTCTGGCTGAGGTGGAGAATGTCAACAGGGTGTGCTATGATATGTCTCCGAAGCCGCCGGCGACGATTGAATTTGAATAGTATCAAAAACGGCTGGCTGAACGAATACCTTGCAAGCATAAATGAACAGGCAGAGGATATGTTTTTTCGGCTGGTAAAAGAATATGCCGACAGGCCGGGAGTGATGGATCAGTTGAAGGCAGAAAATCAGCTTTTATGGGTTCAAAAAATAAATAACATTTGGGCTTGTGTGAGGGAAGTTGTAATAGACAATATTGTTTTTAAATAGCAAAAGGATAGAGCCGACGAAGTTGTGTCGGCTCTGATTTCTAATTTTTCTCTCTCATAGTAAAATATAATGTTTGGTCAAATCTGCGTTCGGGCATGAGACGGTCAATATATCCCGATTCAATGATTTCATGTACGATATTTCTATTTAAGGCAAGATTTTGTATTCGGTCAGTAGTCACATATTTTCGCCAAAGGGAGCCGCCAACGGCAAATTCTTTATCTGTTTGATTGCCAAAAGCCATTTGGCGATAAATGTCAACCATTCTTATTTTTCCAGATTTGCTTAGTTCCCATAGGCATCTTGCCAATCTTGCGGAAGCCCTCATTCCACGTCTCATTGTCTCAGCGGGAAGGGCGGAATTATCAAGAAATAATCGGGAAAACGCATAATCGCTCCATATTACTATATCGAAAGCTTGGTCGGCTAAAATGGGGGATTGTCCCTGTGTTTTCCATAATGTTTGCATTAACAACGGTTTTTGATATGTATAGTAAGCTAATTGAAAGTCGTCAATAGCTTGGCATAAAGAAGGCATTTTATGCGTCATCTCGTAATCATTATCCCACATTTGGATAGAAGAACAAGCGGTTTCAAATATTTCGCGAATGCCTTTTGAAAAACTGTTTACTGAATCGAACATACCTAAAGCGCAATAAGAGGTGGTGGCGGAACGTACAACAATTTCTGAACCCCATTTTTCTTCTGGCAATACGCTTGTTTGCGAAGTGGGAATTACCGTTAATTTGACTTCTAAAGGAGAAAGATAATTTCCATCCGTATCTTTTACAACCAAATCAATACCGTCAATCGCATCAAAAGAATATTGTTGATAAGGCGCATATACCGATTCAAAGCTGAAATATAAATCACGAGACGTTTTATTTCCGCAGTTGAATACTTCGTTAAGAGAAATTTCCTTTGGCTGGACAATGAGTTTATTGTCGCTAACGGCAAGTGTGATATATATAGCTTTAATATTTTTGTCTAACATGTAGCAAGCTGTTGAGGTGGGAAAACTTGAATTAAAACAGTTTTTGCCCCAGTGGTCGTTCGCTGTTCTGTTGGAATTGAATATTCCATACAATCCATTTGACATAGTTATGCACTCCTTAAAAATATATTTCGAACATTGACGTCAAATTCTTGACGTCAATGAAATTTTAAGATATACTAAAAACAAATAAAATCCATTCTTATTATAATGTTTTCTGCGATGAATTTCAAGTGGAGGATTAGGATGAAAATAGTAGATTTATTTGCGGGATGCGGAGGAATGTCGCTAGGATTCCAAAATGCGGGATTTAATATTGTTGCAGCGTTTGAGTTTTGGGATGTAGCCGTAGAATGTTACGGAAAGAATTTTAATCACCCTGTTTTTCGCGTTGATTTATCGGATGTGAATAATGCGGTTGAACAAATAAAGTTGTTTACTCCAGAGGTAATTATAGGGGGGCCTCCTTGTCAAGACTTTTCACATGCTGGAAAACGTATTGAGGCTTCACGGGCAAGTTTGACAGAATCGTATGCGCAAATTATTAATAAGGTTCGCCCAAAATACTTTGTTATGGAGAATGTAGACAGGGCAGAAAAAAGTAATGCCTTTGAAAATGCAAGAAATATTTTAAAAAAAGCAGGCTACGGACTAACGCAAATGGTATTAGATGCTAGTAAATGTGGAGTTCCTCAAAAGAGAAAAAGATTTTTTTGCATAGGAGCATTGGGGAAAGCAGATAATTTTATGCAGGATATTCTTAAAAGTGGAGTTAGCAAAAAATCAACTACTTTGAGAGATTATTTTGGCGATACTCTTGATTTTGAATATTATTATCGGCATCCAAGAAATTATAATCGTCGGGCGGTTTTTTCTATTGACGAGCCTGCTCCAACAATGAGAGGAGTCAACCGTCCTGTTCCGAAAGGTTATCCCGGTCATCCGAACGATGCCTGTCCTGTTTCAAATGAAATTAGAGCGTTGACAACTCTTGAACGCTCTTTGATTCAAACTTTTCCTGCTACATTCAAATGGTGTGGAAATAAAACTGAAATGGAGCAGATGATAGGGAATGCCGTTCCCGTAAAGCTGGCGGAATATGTCGCTTTAAAACTAAAAGATTATATAAAATCGGAACAAAAAATCGAGGTAAATAAAGAACCTTTTGTTGGTTGGCTTATAGACGTTCAAAATTTCACGCCGAGAACGGCAAGCGATACGCTGTCAAGAGTGCGGCGGGCAGATAGAATTTGTCCATTGGAAGGCGTGCCTAATGATTTTTATTATTGCTCTTTGCAACAAACAGATGAATATATTGAATTATCTACGTCTGTTCGGTCTCAAATAAAAAGAGCATTAACACTTTATTACACTTACATTGTTCAAAATGGGATAAAAGCATAGGTGATAAGAATGGCGGATGTTTTTGACGAAAGAAAACGCTCTGAAATTATGAGTAAGGTACGTTCAAAAAATAATAAATCCACGGAATTAACGCTGATACAGCTTTTTAAGGAAAACAATATAGTGGGTTGGAAACGTAATTATCCAGTAAAGGGGCATCCTGATTTTGTGTTCCTTGATAAAAAAATTGCAGTATTTGTAGACGGCTGCTTTTGGCATGGGCATGATTGTAGAAACACACGCCCCTCCAATAACGCTGATTATTGGGCGAAAAAGCGGGAACGCAATATGAAGCATGATAAAGAAATTACAGAATTGTTTGAACGACGCGGGTGGACTGTTATTCGGATTTGGGAATGTGAGTTGAAGAAAAAGAATACAGATGCGTTATTGAATAAGATTCAATGCTTATGAAAATATAATCGATATACTAAGTCAGCTATCAGTTGACTTGAAATTTCAGAAAGAGAGAAACCTTATGGCAAAATCAATGACTAATGACCAATTACTTATTCGTGAATATGTTAAACAACAGTTTTCAACACAACAATTTGCTGACGAATCTACATATTTTGAATTTTTAGCAGCATCTCAAGCTTTAAGAGAATGTGATTTAAGCGATGAGGAAGTTGAGGCAGGATTGACAGGAAATGGAGGAGACGGGGGTTGCGATGGTATATATCTGTTTTTTAATGATGTACTTGTTGGAGAAGAATTTATAGAAAATTTGACGGAGATTCCTCGTGGGGCTACATTACAAATGTATGTTGTCCAGGCAAAAAACGAACTGGGGTTTCGTGAAGATGCAATTATGAAGTGGAAAACTATTTCTGAGAATTTATTGCAATTTGACAATCAAATAGATAGTTTTTCGGAACGCTATGCCGAAAAGGTTTTAAACTTTTTTCAGAATTTTAAGGATTTGCGAATTAAGCTTCTCACTAGCAAAGTTAAACTTATATTTAAGTATGTCTATGTTGCTGTGGCAAATGAGCTACATCCTAACGTGCAAGCGCAAGCAGACGAATTATGCGATAAAATACATAAACTGTTTCCAGGAACAATGACGACGGTAAGCGTGGATTTTATTAATGCCTCAAAACTTATGCAGTATATTAATACGCAAGCTACTCAGCAATTTAACGTACCGCTTGCAGATAACCCTATTTCAATTGGAGAAAATAAAGATTATGTGGCTCTGGTAAATCTTGGAGATTATTATAGATTTATAGCAGATGAACAGAACAAGTTGCGAAAATATATTTTTGAGTCTAATGTTAGAGATTATCAAGGACATAATAGTGTCAATAAAGAAATAGAGAGTACCTTAATATCTTCAATGCCAGAAGATTTTTGGTGGCTTAATAACGGTGTGACTATTGTTGCAGAAGACGTTTCGCAAGCAACTTCCAAACAATTATTGATTATTAATCCAGAAATAGTAAATGGATTGCAGACATCAAATGAGATTTTTTTGCATTTTAGTGAAAATCCAGAGTTGCTCGAACAAGAAAAACGAAATATTTTACTTCGCATTATTGTTCCAAATGATGAAAATTCAAGAGACAGGATTATTTTAGCAACGAATAGCCAAACAACAATACCTGCGGTTGCGTTAAGGTCTACAGATCCCATTCATCGCCAGATTGAGATGTATTTTAAAAGTCGGGGTTTATATTACGACCGAAGAAAAAACTATTATAAAAATCAGGGAAAAAAGGCAAGTGAGATTGTAAGCATAGCTTTTCTTGGACAATGTCTCATGTCATTGTTCTTGGGAAAACCTAACTATGCTAGAGCGCGTCCATCTACTTTGTTAAGTAATGATGCATATTATAAACAACTTTATGTTGATAATACAGATTTGGAAGTTTTTTATCGGAGTGCAAAACTTGGAAAGAGAGTTGAACGATACATTAAATCATCCAATGTTTACGACCAAGCAACTAAATCAGATATATTGTTTTATGTAGTTTATTCAGTTATGGCTCTTGAATTAAAATCAATGATTATATCCGAAACAGAATTTAAAGCAATGGATATGGATAAAATTGATGATGATAAGATTGATGTGGCTGCTAAAATTGTTTTTGAATTGTATAAAGAATTAGGCGGTAACAATAAAGTAGCAAAAGGGTCAGATTTATTAGAAAGGATTCAAGAGAAGATTGGCGAAATGTAATGAAATGATATTTTAGTGACAACAAAATGACAACAGAAAATCTGATAGTCTATAATTTATGGATAATCTAAATAATGTTGATACCTTAAGCTAAATGACATATACAAAATTATTTAAGTCAAAGGTTCAAGGAGCGAATTTGAATAGCGGACATTCAGGCCGGAACCCCCGATGAAATGAAGGTTTTCCGGCCTTTCTGTTTCTACCGTGACACTAATATGACACTCAGAATTTGGAGCTGTACTTCCATTGCCTGCTCCTATATTTAAAATGGAAAATGAAATGTGAAAGTGGTACAATACTTTTGCAACATCAATTAAAAAATATACAAGGGATATTATTTATGACAGAAATTCAAAAAAGCCTGAATAGCTATATTACCGCAGAAATGGACTATTGGGATTTTTCCGGCGTAGTAAGAATTATACGGAATGGAAGAATCCTATTTGAAACTTGCCGCGGATATTCAAATCTTGAATTCGGCATTAAAAATACAATGGAAACAAAATTTACGGTTGCCTCTGTTGCCAAGCAGTTCACAGCGTTTGCGATTATGATTTTATATGACAAAGGACTGATACAACTTGATGAAAAAGCAAATTGGTATCTGCCCCCCAACATACGGCTTCCCTCGGAAATAACAGTTCATCATCTTTTATCACACACATCGGGACTGCATAACAATTATAATTTTGAAGACGATTTTATGTGGGCGAGGACAGAAAACCTTATGATAAGGAATATTTTTTTAGAAACTGGATTATCAGGGAGCCTGTAAAGAAGCCGGGGAAAGAATTTGAATATAATAATTCCAATTATAATTTGCTTGCATGGATTATTGAATATGTTTCAGGGCAGACTTACAATGAATTTCTGCTGGAAAACATTTTTTCAAAGCCAGGAATGAACAATACCATATTTGATAATGGTCAAAATATTATCCCAAGCAAAGCAAGTAATTATATGCATGATTATGGGAAACTGGTCAGAGTACCTTATACAAATAATTTATATAGTATTGGCGCAGGCGCGCTGGTTACGAATTATGATGATCTGCAAAAATGGTATGAGTGCCTTAAAAACAGGAAAATTCTATCGGAATATGCCTATGGGATTTATCTGTCAGAAAACAAAAACAACTATTGTTATGAGTTAGAGCGCTATGAGGAAGACAGAACGATTAAGTATGCACATGGCGGAGATATGCCTGGTGTATCTGCCTATACCCAGTACTATTTTGATGAAGATATTTGTATTATCGTTATATCGAACACAGAATCATTAGATCAATATCATTTCGGGAATGGCATTGCTGCAATCCTGCATAATAAGCAGGCATCTGTTTCATACAGACCGGAGGAAATCTTTCTGTCGCCGGAAGAACTTAAGAAATATACAGGAACATATCTCCCCGGCAAAATACATATTGAGCAAAAAAACGGAAAACTGTATTTGGTTCGTGTTAATCAGAATATTCATATTGAATTATACTGTGTGGGCAAAGATAGTTTCAAAAGGCGATGTGAAGGGCAACAAACAATTCACAAGTTAATTTCCGAGGGTGATACGAAGCCTTCCGTGTGGGGATATGAGCTAATAAGTAAGCAATTTATATTGGATGGCAGTGCAGATGTAGAGGATAATTTTGAAGTAATAAAGCCATACCTATAACATTAGCTTGCGGTAGTATGTATGATAGATTATATCCTAAAATCATGTATAATGTAAAAATATAGTGATGACTCAAATTAGTATACGTATAGAGGGAGGAATACCGGATTTCAGGTGGGTATCATGATACCTGCTTTTTTAATACAGAGGAATTTCGCCTTTATAATTATCGGCTCTTTCCAACAGAGGGCCCGTTGCGCCCATTGTAAAAGCGATGTCGCTGCTTCGGATAGATAACAGTTTCATTCCAATCTCCAAATTAAGAAAGTCCAATATCTGCTGATTAAGCCGAATAATACCATTCTCTGAAATGTTTACCCAACAGTATGACCGTCCTTTGTACTTGCTAAATTTGCCCTCTGCGGTCTGATAATTCTGTAAAGCCGGATTATCTGTAAGAATGTGTCCCAATTTTGACGGTTCTAACAGTCCTTTTCTTGTCACACAAAAGCCACCGGTGACTTTGCTTCCGGTAAAAAGATAAACTTTTCCCTCTGATGCGGCGTTGTACTCTGTAAGTGCCTGTGTTGGGAGATGGATTGTCAAATCATCCCGTATCAGTGATTTTCCGAAAATAAATTTACCGCCCTTGTTCATCTGTGGCATATATCATCAACTCCTTTTCTTAAAAAGTGGAAGTTTAATATACTACAAAAAAATCCTGATGTCACTAAGGCTCTCTAAAGCATTACTGGATTTATTCAAATTAAAAAAACAACACAAAGCTTGATAAGTAACGACAAATGCGTTACAATGATTTGAAAGGAGATGAGTTTATATGAAAAAAACAGCAACATTAAATTTAAGAGTAAATCCTATTGTAAAACAACGGGCAGAAGATGTATTAACGAGATTAGGTATTCCTATGTCAACAGCTATAGATATATATCTTAATCAAATATCCCTGACAGGAGGAATACCATTTGCGGTTGCTTTACCTAATGCGCCTTCTGTACTCAATGCGGATTTGATGACAGCGGAGGAAATTCATACAAAGTTGCAAGAAGGTTATGATGACTTGCGAACTGGCAAGGTACAGAATGCAGCATCAGCATTCAAGAAGTTTAGGGAGAGCCATTAAGCATGAAGCAATATGTAGTACAAATTACTGATAAGGCACTGGCTGATATGGAAGAAATCTATAACTATATTGCAATACAGCTTCAAGCTCCGGAAAATGCAATGGGTCAGTATAATCGGATTGCCGAAGCTATTGAAGAGCTGAATGTATTTCCGGAAAGAGTAAAACTTGTGGAGTCGGAGCCGGAACGGATTATGGGATTGCGGCAATTAGTGATAGATCATTACTCTGTTTTTTATGTAATCGAGGATATGGATGTTATAGTAACAAGAGTTCTTTATAGCGCCATGGATATAAGCAGGAGATTGCTGGAAGATAATGGGCATATTCAATAAGTGATAAAGAAATTATAATGAATTTGATCTACAAACGGCACAATACATGAGGTGGATTTTTTTAGAACAACGAACGACTCGCTAAGTTCGAGTAATGGATAAAATCCCGGAAATACTGCTAAAATGGGCATTTCCGGGATTTCTTTATGCTTGTCGGCAGTTATCTAAAAGTATCATAGTAGATGTTCTGTGTATTACAAATAAAGCTCCTCCTTATGCTCTATCAGTCTCATCAGCATGTGCTTATTGATTTCAGCCAAATCCTCATACTTCTCTTTCCCGAAAAAGTATGCCGTACAGATTAGTTGAATAGAAAATACTACATAAGGAATAGCCTTTCGCTCCTCCTCTGTCAGATGAACCACATCATCATATCCTTTGAGAATTTTCCTGTACAGCGGCAGCCATCTGGAGATACATTCCTTCTGATCTGTAAAATTTTCAGACAGAATTCCTGTGGCCGCATAACAGGGGTCGAACAGACGGATGCCATATTCCGAAAGTTCAAAATCCGTAACCCCTCTCATACTCCCCTCTTCCACAAAAATATAGCTCAAATTCATATTCCGATGAATCACCTGCTTCGGCAATTTATTATAAAGTTCTCCGAAATTCTGCTCATACTCCCTCTCAAAAGAAGTCGGTAATCGTAATCCTACTTTTTTGCGTATCTCCTGAAATGCCTGGCAAACAGAATCGTACAGTTGATTCTCCTGGCAGATATCCTGATTCAGCCTGCTCAGAGCCAGATGGAGCTTTCCCGTTATTTCACCAAAACAGTATGCCATTTCCTCATCCCCCTGGACAAAAAGCTTTTTGGAATCCAGACGGTCTCCTTTTATTCTGCGGCACAGAATACAATATATCTCCCCTTCCTGCACAATCAGTTTCCCATCTTTCGCCGGGGTCGGCTCAGAAACATGAATATCTGACTTCGCTAGCGCCTGAGAAATTTCGATATGACGTTTCAGTCCTCCGGCCAGGGCAGAGGTCTTGAGTACATATTCTTCTCCAACCTGAAAATCATTTTCACTGCTTCTGCCGCTCCCTTCATAATAAATTTCACCGACAGTTTCCTGCTCCATGTCCCAATGTGTCAGAATTCCTCTGACTGCTTTCTTTGACAGCATTATCTTTTCCTCCTGCTTTAAATTGATCTTATAGGGTCTGACAGGATTATGGTCTTTCAGGTAAGCGGCCGGACTGCGTCCGTATTCCCTGCAGAAGGCCCTGTAAAAACCGGCATAGGTATCAAAGCCATATTCCAGCGCAGTTTCCAGCATCTTTCTGCCTGCTGCAATTTCACAGATGGCATGGGCAAGCTTTCTGCGCGTCAGATACTGCCCTATAGGTATACCGGTTACTCTTTTGAAAAGTTCGCTGTAATAAGCTTCAGAATAGCCTGCCATTCTGCTCAGTTCTTTTACCTGTATTTCTGTCTTCAGATTTTGCTCCATATAGTCCAGCGTAAGCTGTATTCTGTCGAGATTATCCAAAACCATACTTCCCGCCTTTTTATTGTAAATTCACTTAAATATTGTTTGAAAATACTTTCTGCAGAAGTTCTTTCTAAAAGATATTCTATCACAGGACGTCAGAAAAACATTTCCGAAATCAGGGATTTTCTCAACGGTCTATACGAAAAGTCAAACGATTTGAAAAGGCAGTAGTGGTAATCAGAATTTAGAAGTGGTATAATGAAACGCACTGATGTGCGCGTAGGTCACAAATATAACCCAAATTGCGTATCGCGTGGATGACTATGTGTGTATGTGGAATGGTGTAGAGGACATATACATCCGGGACACAGGAGAAACTCTGCCGCCCAAATTTTTCTTTGTGCTCAGCAGCTTTGGAGGATTTTGCTATATGAAAACTCCAAAATCAGAACTCAAACGAATGGTAGCGCTTGGTGATGGTAGAACAGGAAAAATGTACGAATTCCTCTCTCCTATTGTTGGATTCGATTACAAAACTTTTGAGTATAAAACATTTGAGAAAGCTCTCGCAAAAATCAAATCAGAAATTGACGCAGGTTATCCGTGTATGATTGGCGCACTCGATATGTTTTATCTGCCGCATTTTGAAAAGATTTATCACAAAGAACATATTCCATTTCACTACGAACTGGCAACAGGCTATGATGATGAAGCCCAGACTTTGTATTTCAATGATTGCGGCAGAACGGAAACACAGGCAATTTCTTATGATGAACTGCGGCTTGTATTTGATTGTTCCTATCCCGGATTGTCCAGGCCAAATACGGTATGGACTGTCCGTATGCATACAAGCAAAGGAAAATATGAAATTGCAAAGGAAGCACTTACCAGGAAAAAAGAAGCATACGCGCTTCGAGGTATTGACGAAGCCGACACAATATCTTTTGGAGGTGGTTTTGATAAGGTTGCCGTGGTATTATCCAGTCTTGGAAAAGAGTATGATGACATAAGCATGACTACAGCCGCCAATATATTCGGTAATGCTGCACCGGTTATCAACCAGATCAAAGAAGTAATTGTTGACTATCTCCTAAATAAACACGACGGAACGAAGGAATTGCCGGCGTTGTTTTCACAGATTGCGCATAGTATGAAATCAGGATTTGAAGTGTTGGAATGATTAAAAGAATTACAGTCGTTTATTCATCTAATATTCGGGCTGTAAAATCATGCCAGCCTTCTTGATAAATACATTCCATATCATCAATATGTTGAAGTAAATATAACTTTCCGGCTATGGAAGCAAATTTATCCCAGTATTCTCCGGTATCTGCCATTCTCCTATAAATTTTTTGCTTTTGTGTGTCTGTTTCCGCCAGTGCCGCCCGCAATGTGTTCTTGTTCTTCGCCATTTTAAACTTTTCTTCTAAATTATATTGATTTTTAATGAAGAACTGCATATAATATAAATAAGCAAAGAAATTTGCTTGATTTAAGTGCATTGCTACTTTGAGTGCAAACCTTTAATTTAAGTGCTTCACTACTTTGAATGTGAACCTTTAATTTAAGTGCTTCGCAGCTTAAAATGCGAATCGTTAATTTCAGGGAGATAAGCATCTTATCTCCCTGTTTTACTATACTACGGAGGATATAAATGGATTTTTACCGTATAAACGAGGAGTATATTAAATTTCTCCAAAGATACGAAAAAGATAAAAGAGGCGTTACGAAAGTACCTAATATTCGATATACGGATCGCAATAAGTTTGCATTTGGTGCTGTTATGCAAGTGAATGGTATCAATTATTATGTGTCTGTATCATCTTTTGATAAGAAACAGGAGGCAAACATTTTGATTCGTGTGCCAGGAGATGAAAAAGAAGTGAAAGGCTCCTTACGATTTAATTATATGGTTCCGGTTCCAGATGAGTGTATCGAAAAGCTGGTGATCAAAGATGTAGAGGATGAGAAATACAGACTATTGTTAAATAAAGAATATCAGTTTTGTATGAACAATGCAGAACGAATTCAAAAGAAGGCTAATAAAATATATAAGGTAGTTACAACAAACCGTAAGCAGATTTTAACAGACAATAGCTGCGCATTTCATATCTTAGAGGATGGGTGTCGGGAGTACATAGAGAAGTCTTCAAATGGAAAACAGTGACCACTTTCTTCACCTGCCGGAACCAATAACTGCATGATAGCGATGAAGAAAGAGTCCACATTCTATTTCGGTCATCTAACCTTTCCTGCCCAAATAATAGCTCTATCCGTTGTTTCACTTATCAAATTTCCCTGATAATCGCCACACTCCCGCTCAATAACAAATCCTGCTTCATCTAACCACTTATGTATCTGATCAAGTGCTGCGAAATGTTTCTCCGAGGGAATTTCCTGCACTAAAGTACTTCCGTCCGCAAGTATCATGTCAAACCTGCGGACAAACCTGGCTATTCTGCTCTCTGTGTCATAAGTGTTATCCAGTAGCACCATTTTTCCGAAGTTCCCATGGCTGTCGGTACCTTCCCATATAATATTCGAATCGGGATTGCTGAACCATTTCTCCGGATAATGTGTGTATGCATAATCAACAAAAATGTGACCGCCAACAGCTAACGCATCCGCAGACTTCTGAATCATCAATTTCTGGGCTTGCTCATAATTCATATCGGCCACTATATTGAATAAGAAATTAGCCCCCAAAGTTACGACATCAAATCCGCTGCCACAGGCAATTTCTAAAACCTTTTTTGGCGTTGTACCCATAAGCATTAATACAAATTCAACGTCATCAACATAGGTTTCATTCAAATCGTACATATCGGCATTCCACTGAGCTATTATATCCTTTTCGTTATACATTTTTCCTCCAATTTTAATGTAGGAGGGTTAAAGTATAGTTGCCCTCCTGTTTCGTTTATACTGGTTATATCCTGATTTCTTCATATTAATCATCCCTTTCTGTATCATCTGGCAATTACATTTTTGGATTTTATGGCAACAAAAATCCTGCACATGAATCCAACTAAAATAATGTCAAATACGGCAAGCAATCTATAGACTACCTGCCATATAAAGTAAATAATATGTCTGGTATATTATTCATAGTGTCCTCTACACGCAATAATCACCACAACATCATTTTCTACCGCATAGACAATTCTATGCTCTCCGTCAATCCGGCGGCTCCAAAAACCGCTCAGATTTTCTTTCAGAGGCTCAGGCTTACAAGACCCTCAAAGGGATTCCGCCCTATATCTTTTATCAGCAAATTGATACGTTTTACGACAGATTTATTTATCCTCTGCCATTCGCAATAATCTTCCCATGCATCATAATCCCATTGTATCCGCTCTATCTGCATAGCCCCCTTATTCCTCTATCAGTTCGTGTTCTGCGAACTTTAACCGTCCTGACTTGTAATCTTCCATTTTCTTTTCCAGATACCGGATATTACTTTCACTGTAAAAGGGATCTGGGTCTGCGGTGATTTCAAAGGGAATTCGCCTTTCCTGTGCTACCTTTGTACAAAAAATAGTAATTGCCGTTGTAAGGCTCATGCCCATTTTCCGGCAGATTTCTTCTACGGATTCTTTTAAATCTGCGTCCATACGGAAATTTACGCTCGTCTGTGCCATAATATCATACCTCCTGTTCAATTCCATTATAGCATATTTATGAACTATGCAAAGTATTTTCTTTACATATTATGTCTTTTTCTTTACATCGTTTCCGTATTTCAATATTTTATTCCCTATGCTATCAGTTCTTTTCTACCACTGCATTATGTGTTATCATCCAGAAAATAAATGATATAGATATCAAAAACTTTTTTCCGGGCCGCGACAATATATAAGTGCAAGGGCAAATCCCTGCAAGTCGACTTGAAGAACTCTGCCCCGCTCTGGGAGCCCGGCAGAGCCAGAAAGAGGATAACTGCTATGAATAAAGATGAATTTGAGCTGTTTGTCCTGAAGTTCGGAAAGGACATTCTGCGTTTTTGCCGGATGACAGCGGGAAATGCGGAAACCGGAGACGAACTGTATCAGGACACAATGCTGAAGCTGCTGGAGGGAAAGAACCGGCTGGACTCCTCGCAGAACACAAAGAGCTACGCTTTATCCACTTCGATTTTTCTTTGGAAGAACAAAAGAAGGAAATATGCAAACAGGCAAAGGCTGATTCCTGTTGACAGTATGGATGAAATGACTGATGAGGGAAGAGAGATTGCCAGCCATGAGCATGAGGTCTCGCCGGAGCAGATCGTTCTGCGGCAGGACGAGATCGACATGGTACAGAGACTGGTTGCTTCCCTGCCGGAGAAGTACAGGATACCGATCTATCTGCATTACTCAGCGAATATGCAGATCAGTGAAATATCCGGAATTCTTGAACTGCCGGACGGAACAGTCAAAAGCCGGATGCGAAAGGCAAAGAAGCTGCTGAAAGAAGAATTGGAGGCGATAGGATATGACAGATGAAAAACTGGATCAGATCTTAAAGCAGGCCCTTGCTCCTGAAATCAATGAAAAAGAAATCAGAGTTCACAGAAGGAGGAAGGGTAAAATGAAGAAATCAGGTATCATAGGGAAATCTGCTGCAGCGGCTGTGGCTGCGGCTGTCATTGGCATTGGCGGACTGGGTTATTTCAACCCGGCGCTGGCGGCAAAGATTCCGCTGATCGGGAAAATTTTTGAAAAGGTTGAGGATGATGTCACCTATTCCGGCGATTATACGGAAAACAGTACCGTTCTGACAAAGGAAGATCATGCGGGGAACCTGGACACACAGGAATATTCCGCATCTGACCAGGGAATCACACTGACTGCATCAGAGGTCTATTGCGACGGATATTCCATATTCCTCACGGTAAATATCGAAGCGGAGGATGCGGATTTTACACATATCCCGGAGCACTATACAGGCATGTATGCCGAAGACAATCAGACAGCCGCAGGATTCTATATCAGCGGAACATGGAATGTCAACGGGAATTCTTCCGGGCAATTTGAAAACACTTTTGAAGGAGCAGTGATTGACAGCCATACATTTGCAGGAATGCTGAAGATGAATCTTGCGGAGAGGTTGGAGGAAAGCGGAACGCTCAGCCTGAATATAGACGGTCTTGGCTATGATGATGACAGGATGCTGGACAGCGAAGAAATCACCGCCTCCCACTGGATAGACGGAAGCTGGAATATCAATCTTCCGTTTGAGGTAAACGATACCGATGTAAAGACGATTGAAGCAGGCGAGACAAAAGGCAATATTACGCTCAATGATGTGGTGGTGTCTCCCTATCAGGTAATTGTCCATACAACAACGCCGGGGAAGCAGCGCGAACTGACAGATGACAGAAGGGAAAAGCTGCTTTCCGAAAATCCCGACCTGACAGATGCGGAAATGTTTGAAATTCTTGGATGGTCTTATGAACCCTGCGAGACAATCGTGTTTAATCAGGATGGGGAAATCCTTTACCCGGATATGGAAATGGCAGGCCAAGCCCGGTTTGCTGTCCAGGGAAAAGAAATCAGTACTCTTCATATTTTCATTTTTGATAATCTTGATGACTGGGTTCAGATGAAAGAGGAAGGCATAAACAGCAGCGTTGCAGATAAGGCTTCCATCAAAACAACGGTCAATGTAAAGTAGGCGGCATTACTACCTGAAAGACAGGCGGTCAACATTCGAGCCTGTGAAAAAAAGTCTGTAAATATTTTATAAGAATAAGGTCTTCTATGATAAAATCTAAATCATAGGAGGCCTTAAATTATGGCAAACAGAAAAAAAGAAGTTTACAAACCAAAACCAATGACTGAAGGAAAGCGTAACCTTATCCGGGGATTGCTGCAGGAGTATGACATTGAGACCGCAGAGGATATCCAGGATGCCCTCAAAGACCTGCTCTCCGGCACGGTAAAGGAAATGCTTGAGGCTGAGATGGATAACCATCTCGGTTATGGGAAGTATGAGCGTTCTGATGAAACGAATTACAGAAACGGCACAAAGCCTAAGAGTGTCCGCAGTAAATATGGCGAATTTGAAGTGGATGTGCCCCAGGACCGCCAAAGCTCCTTTGAGCCGCAGATCGTCCCAAAACGCAAAAAGGATATCTCTGCTATTGATGACAAGATCATTTCCATGTATGCAAAAGGCATGACTACACGCCAGATATCCGAGACGGTAGAAGATATTTATGGATTTGAGGTAAGCGAAGGGATGGTATCAGATATAACAGACAGGCTCCTGCCCCAGATTGAAGAAAATGCCATAAATGGCATGGCAGAACCGGCCTTTGGCAGAGGTTTATCCCATCGTGTTCATAGACGCAGTCCATTTTTCAGTCCGGGATGACGGTATCATACGTAAACTTGCTGCCTATGTTGTGCTGGGCATCAACGTGGACGGCAGGAAGGAAGTCCTGACCATAGTGATAGGCGAGAATGAGAGCAGCAAATACTGGCTGGGCGTCCTTAATGGGCTGAAAAACCGCGGGGTCAGGGATATCCTGATCCTGTGCTCTGATTCCCTCAGCGGGATCAAAGAGGCGGTATCAGCAGCATTCCCGGCTGCGGAGCAGCAGCGCTGTATCGTCCATATGGTAAGGAATACCTTAAAATATGCAGCCAACAAAGACATGAAGGCATTTGCAAAGGACCTGAAAACGATCTACACAGCAGCGGATGAGAAAGCAGCATTGAAACGGTTAGAGGAGGTCACAGAAAAGTGGAAAGGGCAGTATCCGGGGGCAATGGGGCGCTGGCATGATAACTGGGATGCCGTTGCCACGATCTTCAAATTTTCGAAGGATACCAGAACCGCATTTTATACGACAAATTCCATAGAATCACTGAATGCCTCATACCGGAGGCTGAACCGGCAGCGGAGCGTATTTCCCAGCCCGCAGTCCCTGCTCAAAGCCCTTTACCTGGCAACTTTTGAGGTGGCAAAGAAATGGACAGTCCCCCTCCGCAGCTGGGGGAAAATCTATGGAGAGCTGTCAGTTATGTATGAAGGAAGACTGCCCCAGTAAGCCAGTATAAGCATAGGTGTACACCTATGCCAGGATATAGGTGTACACCTACAGAAAGGAGCCGGATATGTTTTATGGCGGGAAATATGATGCCCAGAGCAGGTATGATGAATGGAACACTACCCAGATCAAGCTGAAACTAAACAATAAAACCGACAAGGACATCCTTGCGTGGATCCAAAAACAGAAATACAGCCGTTCCTCTTCTGTGCAGGGAGCGATAAAGGCACTCATCCGGGAAGACATAGCACGGAACAGCCAAAATGCCTGAAAAAATTTTTGATATGGGTTGACAGGGGAAACGGATGTTTGTATAGTAAAAGGTAGGTGAATCAAAAACACCTACCTTTTCTAATAACTTATCATAGAAGATCTTAATTTACAGAAATTATTTCACATACTCCAACATTCCCATGTTCCCGCCTGTCTTTTTAAAATACCTTAATCACCGGCACGATTTCCTTCATGTCCGCAAGGGTTTCCGCCATAATTCATGTTCTTCCGTGTACCAGATGAAGCGTCTTTTGTTAATGTTCACGGTTCCACAAGTAATGCTTCTGTCACACTCTCAGGAATGGTAAAAGAGACAATACCCATATATCCGGGCGAAACTTCATATTCATCAAATTCAATTACAATCTCTCCATTCTCATTAAAATAAAAATCCTGATCGCTTTGAATCTGTTCAAAACCATCCCCGGGCATGTCATCGCCCTCAACAAAATACACAATTCCCTCATCGGCGGCCATCTGTTCTTTCATCTGCGTTTTGATATTTTCGCTTATCGCAGTAATATAATCTGCATCTTCCTGGAACAGGTCAGAGAGAGTAACCTGTCTGCCGGTGGTCTTATCAATGTGATAGTATTTATTGTACTGGTATCCGCCTGCCTGTATTTCCAGAATGTTCAGACGCAAGGTAAACCATGTGTCAGTATCGGTTACTACCTCATAGTCTATATTCAAAGTTTTCGCAGTATCTTCATCGATACTGGCTTGGAAATCATTCAGAATAGGTGTGATGTAGTCGGTAATTTCCTCATTAATATTGTCTACGGAATCCACAATTTCAGACTCCGACGTTGAATCTGACTGCTGCGCTTCAACCGAAGATGTGCTGCCGTCATCTGTGGGTGTGGTTTCTACTTCAAGCTGCGGAATCTCTACATCCGCATAATGTCTGTCATCCTCAAATTCATATCTGTCAAAGGTAATCACTCTAACTATATTTCCCACTATAGGAATCTTCTCCATCGCCATTGCCACATGGGGACTTACATTTGGTATTAATATAAATGCTGCAAGAGCCGCTGCAGCACAGGCTCCAACCCTTCGGTAAATCAGGACTTTTCGCCTTTTAGTATCGTTCTTTTTTGTTTCTTCCAACTTAGCTTGTTCTATTCTTTTCTTCATATTCTCCACTCCTTGTTCTGGAATTTCCAGATTATCATATTTTTCTTTCATCTCAAACCACTCTTTTTTTCTATCCATTATATTTTCCTTCCTTAACTTATTTTGTGCGGGGGTGGAACCGATGCTCTTAAATGTCCTCATTGCTTAAAAAGGTTAGACGGAGTTTTTTTAAAGTTCTATACAGCCGGGTTTTAACAGTGTTCAAATTCTGTTGTGTAATCCGTGCTATCTGCTCCAGTTTTAGTTCCTCAAAATACCGCAGAGTCAGAATCGTCCTGTCAAGCGTCTCCAGGGCATCTATGGCATGGTATAAGTCAATGTCTTGATAACTATCCGTTATTGTTTCTGTTTCCAACAGATTATCCATACCCACAGTCTCCTTCTTTTTTCCCCGAAAGTGGGTAACGGCTTCATTAATCATAATCCGATAGATCCATGTATCTGCATAACTGTCATTTTTTAATGAATTACAATTCAGAATAGCCTTATATGCCCCTTCCTGTACAATGTCCTGAGCATCGCTTTCATTTCGGACATAGCTGTAAGCTAATTTGTAATACTTTGCATAATTCTCAATAAGCTTTTCCTCCACAATTTGTTTCTTCCTGGTATATGTATTGGCTTTCATTTTCATTGATACTCCATTCTGCGCGCGCTACATAATGATAATAGCTTTTGTTGCTATTCGTTTGTTAGACGTATATAGAGGAATAAAAAGTTTCATCTGCAGAAAATCTTTTATTTATCAGTTCAAAATGTATATATGAAAAGCTGCTCCCATAGATGGTCAAAATTCAAAATACCCAATTTAGAAATGCATAAATACAGGAGGTTACAATTATATAGGAAACGGCAAATTGCTTTATCTGATGGAAACAAAAAAATCCACTTATGCAGAACTTGCAAACCATTTTGAGGTGAGCAAGAAGACAATCATGCGTGATATTGATAAGATTTCCGGTATGGGAGTTCCTGTTTACACGCAGCCGGGTTATGAGGGCGGTGTGTTTCTCGCGCCGGATTATCGGTTTAACAGAAGTTTTTTTACTGCGGAAGAAATTGAGGATATAATTCTTGCTTTCCACATTGTACGCCATTTAGACGCAGGCGTTGGGAAAAACTCTGCCTTAAAGAAGCTGGAATTGTTGATACCAGAATTGACTTTCTTAAAAGAGTTCGATTTTACTGAGTATCTGAAGATTGAGTTACTTCAAAAGCCTGTTACCGCACGCACGCCAGTTTGTAAAGTTATCAATAGCGGGTTAGACGATGAAATATTTCTTGATATGACAGCTGCCGGAAAACGGTATATTGTAGCCCCCTTGTATTATATTCTGCGTTTAGATGGACTTTATTTGTATTGTACGGACGAAAATAGCTTTTTTACGCTGAAAATAGAACAAATATCCCGATGTGAAAAGACAAGCCGGGAGTTTGACCGAACAGATTATCTGCCGGAATCTTCTAAAAAATAAAAATACCAGAAGGAAAGAGACATATCGTGTCCACTTCCATCTGGTATTCTCTTTTTTAGGAGGTTATCTGGCATGGAAAAAAATATTTATGAATCAAAGTCGATTCGTGCTTTAATTGTTACATTTTCCATTCCGGCAATTTTATCGCTGGTAGTGGAAATTATGACATCTGTTGTAGATACGGTGTTTGCTGGACACCTGGGAGCAACAAGCGAAAATGCACTCACAGCAATGGGGCTGCTTTCTCCGGTACTGAGCATTTTTACTGCATTTCAAACGTTGTACGCAGTTTCTACAGCGATTTTGATTGCACGCCATTTGAATAACAAGGAAGAACGAAACGGTTACCTCTCTACGGGAGTTTTGTTCACGATTCTTGTAAGTTTGGCTGTATCTGTTCTTTCTTTTTGGGGCATGGATAATATTCTACACTTGTCAGGCGCAGAGGGAGAAGTTTCCGACTTAGCTAAAAAATATCTGCAGATCCAACTGGTCAGCAATATTTTTAGTGCAATGGGATATACTCTGACAAGCTGTATCCGAGCGTTTGGTTATCCCAAAATGGAAATGGTTATTACAACGCTGGCAGTCGGAGTGAATATCGTTGCAAATGCGATTTTTGCGTTTGGTTTTCAAATGGGGTTTACCGGTCTTGCTTTGGGTACACTGGTGAGCGAAATTATCTGTATGCTGCTGGCTGTATGCTGGATTTTGAAAAAAGGGTTTTTCCCATCATTCCGACATTTGCATTGTACAACATTATGTTGCAGAGCATGGGAATTGTTTCGGCTCGGTTTTGTACAGACTGTGATACAGGCACTTGCTGGCTGTACAGGATTTTTTGTCAATCACAGTTTAATGCTCCATGCCACATTAAATCATGTGGCAATCTGGAATATTGTCCAGAAGATATATATCCTTTTGCTCATGCCGATTGTTGGAATCACACAGGGGATTCAGGCTATTATTGCCTATTATAGTGGTCATAAACAGGAAGCAAGGAAACAGAAAACTATCCTTCTGACTATTTTTTACACAGTACTGTATGGCTGTATCGGTACAGTTTTTGTTTTCCTTTTTGGAAACAGGATATTAAGCATTTTTGGCAGTTCTGATGAAATACTCGCACAAAGCACAGCGGTATTGAAAATTATATTCCTCACATTTCCAGTTGTCGGCATTTTCTATACAATATTGACTTTACTGGAAGTAACAGAGCATGAGATAAAAGCAGTGATACTTACTTTATTGCGACAAGTATTTTTGTTGTTACCGCTGGTTTACCTGCTTCCCAACCTTTTTCCTCAACTGAAAAATGCAGTGTTTTGGGCTGTACCAATATCAGATTTGCTTATCTTATTTCTTGCAATCATTATGAAAACGATTGCCTTAGAAAATAGCAAGGAGTGCTACCGCCCTTTCCCATAATAACCTGCATAATGGAAACTGTAAAAAGCAGAAGTGATGAGGGCAGCAGGCAGGATTCCAAAAGCCCTTTTCCACCGTCCCCCCGATCAATCCTCCAGTATATAGTACTCTATATGTAAACTACTATATTATTATATCACTGTTACGGAAAGGAAAGCAAAATTTAAAAGTAATAGAAAAGTCTTCATGGCTATGGTACAATAGATAAGCAAAAGCAAAACGGCTATTACCGGAAATCAAAGGCGGTCTGTAATGAATAACAGTAAAAACAAAATGGCGGCTCCAATCATCATAACAATTATAATCGTGCTGTACCTTTTTCTATATTTTGGGTTTATCATAAGCTTTTTAAACGGTTTCTGGAAAATACTGCTTGGAATCATTCCGCTTGCTCTTGCGGCGGTTATGATATATGTATGTGTACAAAGAATCAATGAGATCAAAGGAGGGGAAGAAGATGATCTTAGTCAATACTGATTATATCAGTGGAAAAGAACTGGAAATGCTTGGCCTTGTAAAGGGAAGTACCATTCAATCAAAAAATATAGGAAAAGACATCACACAGAGCTTTAAGACTCTCGTTGGCGGTGAGCTTAAAGCCTATAATGAAATGATGGATGAGGCCAGAGCGCTTGCCACCAAAAGAATGGTAGCTGAGGCAGAAAGACTCGGTGCAGATGCAATCGTAAATATCCGCTATGCGTCATCGGCAATTATGCAGGGAGCGGCCGAGGTCATTGCCTATGGCACAGCCGTGAAATTCACTAATTAGCGGCAGGGCTATGAAGCTTTTGTTTCCGGGAGCAATCATAAAAAGGGAGCGGCTGGCGCGGAACTGGAGCCAAGAAGGGCTGTGCAGGGGGATCTGTGCGGTATCCTATCTTTCCAAAATAGAGCAGGGAAAAACCGAAAGCTCCCCGGAGATACTGCGTATGCTCTTTGCCCGTCTGAAAATCCGGTGGTATGATGATGCTCCTTCAATGGATGCTGTCAAGTCCCTGACAAAGCGCTGCTACGAGGCTCTGCTTTCCGGTGACCGGAAGGCCCTCGCACAGCTTAAGGAAGAATTTTCCGATCAGGAAACGATCATTTCCTACAGCCCCTATGCCCTGGATGGGGCTTTGCTCCATGGACTTTTATGCACTCCTTGTGAGCCGGCAGCCAAAGAGCTGGAACCGTTTTTTGACAGGCAGGGGCTTGCATTGCAGCGTATGATACAGGGCCGGCATGAGGAGGCAATACGCCTTTATCCCTGCGCCTATATCAGTCTGAAGGCGGGAATTGAATGCTATGAGCGCGGCAAAAACGATGCTGCCCTGGAATATCTGCTCCGCGCATATGATATGGCCGCAGAGGAAGGGTATGTACGGATCATGCTTTCTGCCAGGGTCTATATGGGGAATTGCTACTGCAACAGAATCGACATTGAAAATATGAATAAACAATACCGCATAGCCGGACGGCTGGCGCAGACGCTGGGTGATGATGAGGCGCTGTGGACCATTCAATACAACAGGGCTTCCACCTATCTGGAGGCGGGGGATTACAATGAAGCCTATGTCTTTTTTTCCAGAATCGGGCAGCCTTCCATGATGGAATTGCATAAACTGGCAATCTGCTGCGAAAAGCTTGGCCTGCGCAGCGAAGCTCTCTGTGCTCTTGACAAAGCGTCCCAGATGGAGGAACAATACCCTGAGAGGCAATTATCGAAGCAGATGTGCAGCCTGGTGCGTTTCCGCTTAGAACACGAAGATTACCTCCAATGTTCCCGGTATGGAGAACAATTGCTGCGGATTTTTCAGCAATGCCGCAGGGAGCTGCCAATCGGCTACGCCGCATTCCACCTGCCATGGGTGCTGGAATGGTATACCGCCAGCCGGCAGTACCGCGCAGCCTTTGAGCTGTTACAGGATTTTCCTCTAAAACTCCCTTTAAAACACAGTTAACCCCCTATTTTAAAGATTATTTTCCCAAAACACGGGGCTGTTTTCATTTTAAACCGCATGATAATATAAAACAACGGACAGCATGCTTCGCGAATTGTCCTTATGTTAATTAAAATCAGGCGGGAGGTAAAGTCAGTAAAATGAAACAGACTCTTTGGACAAAAAATTTCACACGCATCACCGTAGCTTCAGCCCTCGGCGCAATCGGAGGCATTGCCGGCGGATTTGCACTTTCCTTTCTTGTATTTGACGAGACGGGCAGCACTCTTGCCGCGGCGCTTATTCTTGCCATACAGCTCATTCCCCATTTTATCATCCCACTGTTTGTGGCTCCGTGGATGGACAGAATGCCGCGAAAGCCCTTTCTGGTAGGCGGGGATATCTTAAACGGTGTTTTATACGGACTGGCAGGTATTTACCTGATGTCCGGCAAATTTTCCTATGTGGGTTATCTTGGATTCTCTCTGCTTCTCTCTTCTCTCGGGGCTTTCGATGAGCTGGCATATAACAGCTTTTATCCAAAGCTGATCCCGGAGGGCATGGAGGAAAAGGGCTATACCGTTTCAGCCATGCTCTATCCCGTAATGAAAGTGATAATGACGCCTCTCTCCGCAGTCCTTTTTGAGTTTTTGGGAGTGGCTTGGCTGCTGCTTGTGCAGGCTCTGCTCTCCTTTGCCGCGGCGGCAGTGGAAAACCGCATTCAGATTGAGGAGCAGCGGCGTATGGACGGGGAAAAATTTTCCCTGCGGCTCTGGTGGGGCGATATCTGCGAGGTGGCTGCCTACTTAAAACAGGAGGGCGGCCTGCGCAGTATCTATGCTTACATGGCCGTGACAAACGGGATTGCCGGCGGCTGCTCGCCTCTTTTGATTGCCTTTTTCCGCTCAATGCCCGGCCCGGGAGCCGCCATGTATTCGCTCTTTTCAGTGGCTGAATTTCTCGGGCGCAGCCTGGGCGGCGCCGTACAGTACCGCATGAAGCTGCCTGCCGAAAAGAAATTCGGCTTTGCTTTCGGAGTCTATCAATTTTATGAAATAATGGATATGTGCCTGTTGTGGATTCCCTATCCGTTTATGCTTGTCAACCGCGCCTGCGCCGGATTTTTGGGCATTAACAGCGCTTCTATGCGCACAGCCGCCGTACAGCATTATCTTCCGGAGCGCCTGCGCTCCCGTGTGAATGCCTTTGAAAATATGTGCATCATGGCGGCAAGCGGTTTTTTCAGCCTTGTCCTCGGCGCTATGGGAGAGACGCTGGACTACCGTCTCTGCGTTACCCTGGCGGCAGGATTTACTCTGGCTGTCTGCTGGCTGACCATTTGGCGCAGGCGCAGGCAGGTGCGGGCGGTTTATGAGGCTTAGGGCGGCTTAAAGTTCCCAAAACAGGGAATTTCAGTTCCTACCCAAGCGCCCTGTTTTTCACATAAGTCATCCCTTTATCCCATAAATCTCCGATGGCCGGAATCCGAAGTGGCTCTTAAAGCAGTTGGAAAAATAGCTCACATCCGCATAACCGCATTTCCAGGCAATATAGCGCACCCCCTCCTCTCCTTCTTTCAACAGCTCTATGGCCAGTTCCATGCGCAGTGCCTGCACGTATTTTGTAAACGTAAGCCCGGTCACTTCCTTGAATCGTCTGCAAAGATAGGTCTCGTTGTAGCCGAACTGCAGGCTGATGTCTTTAGGAGTGATTTTGTCGGTAAAATGGTCATTGACATATTTTAAGATCACATAGAATCTCTTATCTGCTTCCGGCGCATTCCTTGCTGGAACGGCTGCGTACCGGTATAAAATTCCCATAATTTCATAAATTTTGCCTTCCGCCTGCAGGGGATGATACTCTGCGCCTTCCTCCGCCATCTGTATCAGCTGCCAGGTGGCATTCTTTAAATGTATATCCTCGATCACCCGCGGAAAACTGATATCTCCCCTTAAGATTGGCAGCAAATATTTGTCGGAAGCAGGTGTCAGGTTACAGAATTTTTCTACATCGAACATGATCGTATGATATTCGACTCCTTTATCTCCGGCAGTCCCTCCATGCATCCTGCGCGGTGCGCTTATAGCTGCCTGTCCCGCCTTTACCTCAAAATGTCCTTCGCCCGAATGAAATATCAAACTGCCCGAAACCACCAGATTGATTTCCATTCTGTCATGCCAGTGCATGCCAAAGCACAACCGCTCTGCTCCTATGTGTCCATGCAGATGCTTGATTGAATTTTCCCCATATACCACCGGAACAAGTTCTTTGTATGAATCCAACATATCATTCCCCGTTATTTTTGCAGATGTGTCTATTTACCGCGTCTCTCTCATTTTATTATACAATTTAGCCCTCTTCCTGTAAAATTCTTACTCTGCTGAAAGGTAAAAATTTTACAACGACAAGTACAAATCTTTTATCCCGGTCATATGCTTCCATGATACTATAATTTCATCACAACACAATATCCAAAACAACTCATGATTGGAGGTACATGATCTTATGAAAATCGGAACCTGTGTCAACTTTTCCTCTATGGATGGTATGGAAGAAAAACTGGCTATCCTGTGCGAAAACCATTTCGATTCCTGTCAGCTCATCTCCTGGAGTCCCGATGTCTGGACGGATGAAAATGCTGCTGCACTGAAAACGCTGTTTGAGAAATATAAGATTGCAATATCTGCATTCTGGTGTGGTTGGGAAGGCCCCCGGGATTGGAACTTTTACACCGGTCAACTGACCCTGGGGCTGGTTCCGCCCGAATATCGCTCCATGCGCATCAAAAATCTCTGCGATGGCGCAGACTTTGCCCTGAAGCTGGGCGTTACGGACGTAGTAACCCATATGGGATTCATTCCTGAAAACCCCTATGACCCGAATTTCGGCGGCTTCTGCGTGGCCGTGAAAACAGTGGCAACGCACTTAAAGGCCAATGGGCAGTATCTGCTGTTTGAGACAGGACAGGAAACTCCTGTGACCATGCTGCGATGCTTTGAAGCCGTAGGGTGTGATAACCTGGGCGTCAATCTGGATACCGCAAATCTGATCCTTTATGGCAAGGCAAATCCCGTGGATGCACTGGATGTGTTCGGAAAATATGTGAGAAACCTTCATGCCAAAGACGGATGCTATCCTGCCAACGGCCACGATCTTGGATGTGAAACCCGCATCGGCGACGGCAAGGTAGATTTCAGAGGCGTTTTCAAAAAACTGCATGAACTGGGCTATGATTCCTACGTCACCATTGAACGGGAGATTTCCGGCGATCAGCAGTTGGTCGATATCCTGGAATCCAGAAAATATCTGCAGAACATTATTGACGAAGTTTACGGCAAATAAGAGAGCCTGAAAGGATTATATTATGTTAAAAATCGGTTTAGCCGGAGTCGGCGGTATCAGCGACGCGCACATTCCTGCATGGGAAGCAATGGATAACACATGCCTGACGGCGCTGTGCGATATCCGCCCTGAAAACATGAAGAACTACCCAGACAAGCATCGGTACACAGATTTTGATGAAATGCTGGAAAAAGAAGAGCTTGATATCCTGGACATCTGCCTTCCCACCAATCTGCATGCAGATTTTGCCATCAAAGCCATGGAAAAAGGCATCCATGTAATCTGCGAAAAGCCCATTTCCTTAAATGAAGAGGATGTGACGCGGATTTATTTCATCGCCCGGAAGATGAATGTAAAATTCATGGTTGCCCAGGTACTGCGCTTTTGGCCCGAATATGAATTGATAAAGGAGATTTATGATACCAAAAAATATGGCAGGCTCCTGTCCGGCTATATGAGACGTCTCGGCTCCTGCCCCAAATGGAGCTGGGATAACTGGATGAAGGATTCTTCCCGCAGCGGTCTGGTTCCTTACGACCTGCATGTACATGATCTGGATTTCATGGTATATGCTTTTGGCAAACCTGCCAATGTTCAGAGTCATCGTTCCATGAGACCGGAACAGGACTATCTCTGCGTCACATATGCGTATGAGAACTTCTTTGTCACTGCCGAAGCCGCCTGGTACGCGGCCCCGCTGCCATTTGAAGCAGGATTCCGCTTCCAGTTTGAAGAAGCTGTGATTACCTATGAGAACAGTAAATGCATCATCTACCAAAACGATGGCGCCATCATCAATTTGTCGTCCGAAGCAGCAGGCGGTACCGATTCCATCCATCTGCCAAAGACTAATGCATATGAAAACGAAATACGCTACTTCACAGACTGCGTTCTCTCAGACCAATTTCCTGAAAAGATAAAGGCGGAGGAACTGAGGACAGTTATCAGTATATTGAATAATCTGTAGTCGGCTCATGAAAAGAAACATCTGACTTCTGCGCAGCCCAACCCCAGGTTGGAGAAGCCGGATGCCTGTCAAACCGATGCGTTATTGTGCCTGCCTGCTGCTATATGGTATGATAGCATTGCAGCTGCAAGAAAACACAAGCGAGGTGCTATCATGGAGACTATGAAAATCAATGAACAGATCATTTTCCTGAGAAAGCAAAAAGGGATGACACAGGAGGAGGTGGCCTGCGCCCTGGGCGTGACGAACCAAGCAGTATCTAAATGGGAATCAGCGCAATGCTGCCCCGACATTCAGCTTCTTCCCGCAATTGCGGAGCTCTTTGAGGTAACTATCGATGAACTGATGGGGCATAAGGCTGCTGGCGGACTGGGAGATATCTGCCTGAAAATTCGGAACTATTTTACGGTACTGCCCGAAAAGGAGTCTTTTGAAAAAGCTTACCGTATAGCGGCGCTGCTGCATGAAATAGCGCTGACGGACGGCTATAAAAAATTCCTGCCATGGAAGAAGGACAGGGACTATTCCACCGATGAGGTCGGTCGGTGGGGGCTGTCACTCAGCGTAGAAGAGGAAGGCTGTACCGGGCGGAAGAACAACTGTATTACGTTCTCTTTGGGGAAAGCGGAGACTGCATCCATGACATCTGATTTGCGCAGCCTGTCTCTGAATCTGGAAAAGCTGAGACAGCTCAATGTCCTGAAAGTAATGTATGCGCTATATGGCCTGACCTGCGGGGACTCCAGCCTTTATGTTTCCTGTGAGGAGATAGCGCAAGAGGCGCAGCTGTCTGTAAGCCAGATGGAAGAGGCACTGAAACAACTGCCCTTATCGCTGAAAGAGGAGAGCGGGAGTTGCTTTTACAGACTGGAAGAGTCTTTCTACTATATTCCGCCGCTGCTACTCATGTTATGTCCTGTTTCGCTGGTGGGATAAGGGTACAAAAAGGGGTAAAAGTCCACTTAACCCAACAGGGGGCCACATGGATCTGAGTCATTCATCATGCCCGAATATATCTCTCATGTATGGCTTTGGGAAATCATCGTTCAGCCCCCTGATATCCCTGACAATTCCGTTTTTTTCTGCTTTCACCGCAAATCCGGAGTATCAATATCCCATATCGTACCACCTCATGCTTTCAGATAATTAGTAACCTCTCTTCTCACTTTCAGACTGCCGTTCGCACATAATCTGCAAATCCCAATCAGATCATGATAGCTTTTTTTCCGCGTATCTGTTTGCTTCTCTCACAGTCAGCTCATTATTTTTATAATATTCTTCCACAGTCTCTTCGCTGCAAAATCCCCTGGCCGCACCATTACAACGGATTTTTAACGCTGGAAATTCCTTCAGGTCACAGTAAATCTGCCTTTTGCTCTCCCCGTCATATAAGGCAATCGTTACTGGCGTTTCTTTTAATTCAGGATAAATAAACTGATTTCCTATCCCATCTTCTTTCAACCTTGCCAGAATCCGCCTTCCCTCTTCATCTTCCCCGATAAAAGATGTCAGTTGTACTTTATTCCCCAAGGTCAGAAGGGCTTTTGCTACATTATAAGCCACCCCGGAAATATCTGAATTTATCCCAAAAAAGGGATAATCAATTGGATAGTACTCAATCGGAAATTTCCTGACCTTCAGCGTTGTTTCAATATTAATTAAACCTGATACAATTATTTTCATCTTCCGCTCCTTTATCCATATTGCTTTTTATATTAATATTTTAAAGAATTGCTTAAAAATCTGCAAATCCTGCCAGATCATAACAGATTTTTCTCAATGTATCTGGCCACGCCGTCCATGTCATTGGTTTCCGTTATGAAATCCGCCGCATCAAGTACCTTATCAATCCCATTGGAAACGGCAACGCCCACACCGCACTTCATGATCGGCTCTATATCATCGTTATCATCCCCGAAATATACCGCCTCATCCTGCTTTACCCCTGCGGCTTCCAGCATGGCTTTAATTCCGTTCCACTTGGTCGCTTCAGTGCTCATGATTTGTATCAGTTTCCCCTCCGCTACCGTCATATAAGTATCTGAGGTTAAAGCCATACTGATTTCCTTTTGTATATTGCTTTCTTTAGCGCTCAGCAATATCTTGTATATGATACTTTCCGTCGGTAAGGCAGGAAATCCGTCAAAAGCTGTTACGCTCCATTCCGGGAGATCAGTATTTGAGAACAAACCATTTCCTGTTTCCAATGACAAAACAACATCCGGTATCTCAATCACTTTCTTTATAATTCTTTCCGCACTGGAAGTCAAAATACCATTTTCAATCGTCTCATGCGGCAGGATGATCCTTGCACCATTTAATGTTGTTATCGCTTCAAAGCCGATTTGCTTCTGATAGGTTAAAACCGTTCTTTCCGGGCGGGCAGTTGCCGCCATAAGGAGAATCCCTCTCTCATGACACTTTTTCAAGATGGTATGTGTATATTCCGATACTGTCTTGTCTGTGCGGAGCAAGGTCCTGTCTAAATCTGTTATGATGGCTTTCATATTTATACTCTCGCTAAATCTTCTATTGCCTTTTTGATTTCAATTTCATCTTCCTTGATATGAATAATACCAAAAGCAATAATACTCCTAAAATAAGTGGTATACTCCTCAGGTATAATATTGTTCTGGTCAATTACAGGCAGGGCATTTCTCTTCGGGTCAGGCCAGACTGACCGCTTCTCTCTTCCGCAGCCATTGATCCAGCACATCCGGGAAATTCACTGTCATACCGTCCACACCGCATACACAGGCATGCTCCATGAGGGCTTCTGTGTATACTCCCCAGGCCCTGACGGAAAATCCCATGGCATGATAACGCTCCACGCTCTCTCTGGTCAGAGACTGTGCCGGAGGGCACAGCTCCTGACCGCCGATCGCCTTAAGCTTCTCCACGGGCTCCGGCTCTTCCTCCCCATAAAGCAGCCCCACCCGGTAACCTGGGTTATAAGCTCTGGCGATTTTGATTCTTTCATAGTTAAAGGAAGTAAGCACAGTCTTTTCCCGCATATTGAAGGCTTCCAGCATGTCAATGGTCTCCTTCTCCACCTGATCCTGTTTTAATTCTACTGCAAAGGTCAAATCCCGGAATCCAAAATACTTCAGAAAATCGCCGAAAGCGACAATTTTGTCCGTTCTGTCCTTTTCCGGATTGTAGACCAAAAGCTTCATAAGCTCATCGTAAGTATAATCCTCAATGCTCCCCTGGCCGTCAGTGACCCGGCTGATATTTTTATCATGAAACAGCACCAGAACATCATCTTTGGTTTTTCGTATATCAGTTTCAATTCCATTGGCACCCATAGCAATCCCGGCATAAAAAGCACTTAAAGTATTTTCCGGAAAATACTGGCTTGCGCCCCGGTGTGCATAGTTAATAAACATAAAATTTTTCTCCTATATGCCAAACAAATTTACATCTTTTCAGCCCGGTTCTCTACCGAAAAATAGACTAAAAAGTCATATACAAATCCAAGGCTGACCACCAGTGATCACAATCCTCTGAAGGCAGCCCTAAATTCTGTCACAATAGAAATTCCTTTCAACCCTCTATCCGCCGATAACACTCCTCCAGCCCATAAGTTCCATTTCCTTTATAAACCAAATCCACCTCAAAAACACCGTCCTTGACCAACGCATAGGAGGAATGGGCAGGCACATCCACCACCAGTTCTTCTCCCTCTTTCAGCTTTCCGGAGTCATCCTTCTGCACGGTGACTGTATAGAGAGTTCCCGGAAGGCTTCCATCCTCACGGTCAAAATCATTTTGGGCCTCCGTCACTTTAATCTCCACATGCTCAAAAACAGTCCCCTCTATGATCGCTTCTGCAAAAGCGCTGCCCCCTTCTGTCCCTGCTTCCTGCGGAGCAGACTCCTGCTTTACAGAATTCTGACTTTCCTTTTTCAACTCATCGGCTGCATCCCGCATTTGAGAAGCATCCGCCATTTCAGCCACAGCCATATCCTCCGACTGCTCTTCTTCCTTATCCTCTGCCAGTTCCCCGGCTTCTTCATCCAAAGCCCCTGCTCCGGCATCCATCTCTTCTGAGGCTGTCTCACAGCTTTCCTCCTCATCTGCTGCAACTCCTATGGCTTCATCCGCCGCAAATTCCATGGCTTCATCCGCCGAAGCCGCCGTGTCTATTCCCTCCGTTACTGCGGCTCCTCCCGAATATCCTTTGGTGAGTCCGCTCCTGAAAAGAAAAACTGCCGCCGGAATGATTACTGCCACACAGACTGCTGCCGCTGCAATTCCCGAATATTTCGCAAAGCGAACCCATTTTCTTTTTCCGTACCGCTTTTCCTTAACGTCTGTTTTTGGGCTTACTTCCTGTATCGTCTCATGTATTGTTTCCTCTTTTTCCTCTTCTATTGCCTCCCCTTCTGTCTCTGCCCTGCCTTCTTTCGTCATTTCCGGTGTGGTTTTACTTTCAAGTCCGGCTTCGATTCGGTCCCACAGATCCGGGATTTCGCTTTCGGCCAATTCTCTGTATGCCTTTTCAAAATCTTTACTCATAGCCACACCTCCTTAATTTTTTGATTGCATTCTGGTATTTCCACGTCACTGTGCCCATGGGAATCTGCATACACTGGGCGATTTCCTTAAAGGTCAGCTCACCCAGCACCTTCAGGCTGACGATCTGCCGCTCCGAGGGCTTTAACGTGTCAAGGGCCTGACTCACCGTCATAGCCCCGAGTATCTCCTGCTCTGTCCCGGACTCTTCGCCCAGATCCTCCATAAGCTCCGTCAGCTCCTCCCGGCGGTATTTCCGCAAAAAATCAATGGCCATGTTCCTTGCCATAGTTGCCAGATATCCTCTGTGCCCGGTTCCCGGCTTAAACTGCTCCGCTTTATTCCAAAGCCGGATAAAAAACTCACTGGTCACATCTTCCGTATTTTCCTTATTCCGCAGCACTTCATAGATAATTCGGTAAATATATCCCGCATAGCTCTCGTAAATCTCCTTGAGAGCATCCTTATCGCCCTGAACTATCCGTGCCATGGCTTTTTCAAACTCCCGCTCGTCCACTCCCCTCCTCCTTTCTTATGTGATACGTTTAAAATTCTGCTTTTTGTTGTAAAAAGGAGCTGGCTTTTTTGTCCAGCTCCTGATTTTTGTTAAAATAAGGGTGTCTGGCACAGCCTGACATCCGTTGTTTTATAAAGCCTTGATACGGTTCACCGCTTCCACGGTATTTTCATAGCTTCCGAAGGCCGTCAGCCGAAAGTATGTCTCTCCGCTGGGTCCAAAACCGCTGCCGGGCGTTCCCACCACATTGGCCTTTTCCAGAAGATAGTCAAAAAATTCCCAGCTCGTCATGCCATTCGGCGCTTTCAGCCAGATGTAGGGTGCGTTCACCCCGCCTGATACGCTGTAACCTGCTTCCTTCAGGCCTTCCAGAATATATTTGGCGTTGTTCATGTAGTAAGCCACCTGCTGCTTTAACTGCGCTTTTCCTTCCTCCGAATATACGGCGGCTCCTGCCCGCTGTACAATATAAGGAGCTCCGTTGTACTTCGTCCCATGGCGTCTTGCCCAGAGAGCATGAAGGGAAACATCCCCGCATTTTAAGTCCTTGGGAATCACGGTAAAGCCAAGGCGCACCCCGGTAAAGCCCGCGTTTTTGGAAAAGGAATGAAGCTCAATGGCACAGGTTCTGGCTCCCTCGCACTCGTAAATGGAATGAGGTACGTCCTCCTCGGAAATATAAGCCTCATAAGCCGCATCATAAATGATGACCGCTCCCACCTTATTGGCATAATCCACCCACTCCTGAAGCTGCGCTTTGGTGATGGCGGAACCGGTAGGATTGTTGGGGAAGCAGAGATAAATCAAATCAGGCGTCTGTTTCGGAAGCTGCGGTGCAAAGCCGTTTTCCTCCAGACAAGGCATGTAGATCACATCGCTCCAGGTCTCCTTCACGCTGTCATACACACCGGTTCTTCCGGCCATTACATTGGTATCCACATACACCGGATAAACCGGGTCGCACACCGCAATTTTATTATCCACGCTGAAAATTTCCTGGATATTTCCGGAATCACACTTGGCTCCGTCAGATACAAAAATCTCATCCGCGCTGATGTCACAGCCTCTCGCCTTATAATCATTCTCCGCAATGGCCGTCCTCAAAAATTCATAGCCAAGGTCAGGCGCATAGCCCCTAAAGGTTTCCGCCTTCCCCATTTCATCCACCGCCCCATGCAGAGCCGAGATGATGGCAGGCGCCAGGGGCTGGGTCACGTCCCCGATTCCCAGACGGATAATTTTTTTGTCCGGATGCGCCGCCGCATAAGCGTTTACCTTTTTTCCTATGGTAGAAAACAGGTAGCTTCCGGGAAGCTTCAAATAATTATCGTTGATCTTAAACATTGATTTTTCCTCCTACTAATTCAATCTCACCCTCAAACACCGTATCGGCGCTTCCTGTCATGTACACAAGATTTTCCTTTCGGTCCCAATAAACCTTCAAATCCCCCCCTGACAGTTTAACAGTAATCTCCTCTTTCGTCAAACCATTCAGGATGCAGGCAACGGTGACCGCGCAGGCTCCTGTTCCGCAGGCCAGGGTTTCCCCTGTTCCTCTTTCCCAGACGCGCATTTCCACATGCTCATCGTCCAGAACCTTTACGAATTCCGTATTGACCCGTTTGGGAAACCGCTCATGATTTTCAAACAGCGGCCCGATTTTTTCAAGAGGAAGGGATGACACCTCATCCACAAAGACTACCGCGTGTGGATTTCCCATCGACACACATGTCATCTGATAAATTTGACCGTCTACCTCTATCTCTTCTCCTATCACAGACTCCTGCTCATCCCCCTTCAGAGAAATGACCGGAATGTCAGCGGCTTTCAGGATGGGTGCTCCCATATTGACTTTTACAGTCGATACTCTTCCATCCTTTACATCCAAATCCAGATACTTAATCCTGCCACAGCTACTGATACTGAGGGCGGTTTTGTCCGTAAGGTGTTTGTCATAGACGAACTTTGCCACACAGCGGATTCCGTTGCCGCACATTTCAGCCCTCGAACCGTCCATATTGTACATTTCCATCTCAAAATCCGCTTCCTCAGAAGGATTGATAAAAATCACACCATCTCCGCCGATTCCAAAATGCCTGTCGCTCAGTCTCCTTACCAGATCCGGTTTTAATTCCGGGTCGATCTGTTCCTTCGCTCCGTCCACATAAATGTAATCATTGCCGCATCCATGCATTTTTGTAAATTTCATTTTTTACCCTGCCCTTTCCAAACTATTTTCTGTTAATCAATGGTTATCGCTTACTGCCTTAGATTGACCGTATGAGTCACCATATATTTGTCATCCTTAAGAGGCTCAAATTCCAATCCCATGGTACAGGTGAGGGCGCCCACGTCTGCCATGGCCTTCTCCATATAGCCCTGCCTGTATGTATTTTGCCGATAAGACTGATAAATCTCCTCCGCCAGGGCCTTTGTATCAACCACGTTGGAAAACGTATAGGACCCCAGCCCGTTTGCAGCCACCTGCTCATAACAGTCGTCATAGTAATCTGAAACACTGGAAAGGATATCGGCCTGGCTGATTCCCACATCCTCAATTCCCCGAAGAGAATCTTCCAAAGAATTATCCGCTGCCGGATTGTCTGTCTCCGGATTATCCGCCGATGCATTTTCCAAAACGTTGCCCGGGTCTCCTCCAATATTTCCTCCAACGTCACTCCCCGGGATATCTGCCATATTTCCCACAGGCACATGATTCCCCGTATTGCTCTCCGGCTCCAGGTTCCGGTATCTCTGTCCGTTGCAGGGAGGAAGATAAACCGACAGTTCCTGCCGCACATGGGTACCTGCATAGTCCTGATCTGTCTTATTGAAATAGTCGTAGTTTCCGCCTTCCGTATCATCCCATGTGGTATCCACGTTATAATAGCCGTCGTCCAGAGAGACAATATTCCATGCATGCGCTTCCCCCGCATAGCCAGTACAATAATAACAGGGAATGCCAAGCTGCTGCATCAGATACTGAAAAGCTCTGGCATATCCCGCGCAAACTGTCTGCCCGTTCACCAGCGCACTGTAAGCGCTCTGGTTCATCTGAGCGCCCATATTGTAAGTGACTCTGTCGATCAGTGCATCGTGAACCATCTTTTCCTTCTCATAATTATCAGAAAGAGACGCTGCCTGAGCCAGAATCTCGTTTGCCTTTTCATTAAAAACTGCCTTTGACTCCTCCAGATTCTGGGCCGTGTAGTTCATACGCAGATCGATTTCCATACAGATGCCGTCCCTTCTGTACTTACCGGAGTAAGCGGTCTCCAGCCAGAAAAGCTCCGGATGGTCATTGTAAACTGCCGAAAAAACCGTCCGCAGCTTCGGCGCTGTCACCTCTTCCACAGGAGCAAATGCCATAATAAGATCATTGGCATTTGCATAAATCTGGCGGTAAAGATGCTTCCCGGCCTCGTCCAGCATTCCATAGTAGGGATAATAATTACTGTCAAAAGTAAGACCATCCCCGGTAGAGCCAACTCCCAGCTGATTCTGGAGCTGGCCGGCCTCCTCATCCTCAATCTGACCGCCCTCATCCTGTATCTGCTGGTAGCCGTTTTTGCCGGATACCTGCTCAGGTACCTGAATCTTTGACACCTCCGGAGAAACATACTCAGGATTTACGCTCTCCGCAATTCCTTCTGCCCTGGGAATCTCCGGCATGGGATTTTCGCCGGTGCCATTTTCATCCGAAAGCTCTCCTGAATTTCCCAGCTCTCCCATCCCCTCTGCCTCTAAATCTCCCAGAGAAAAGGTTTCCTGCACCCGGTTCCTTCCATCGAATTCTTCGCCGGAAAGCCCCTCATCTCCCGAAACCGCTGCCCGCCTGTTGGGATAGAGGAAATCTGCCAGCGCCTGCGTCACCTCCGGTCTGACCGCGCATACTAATACCAGTGCGCAAAAGCAACCAAAAAGAACCAGAAAGACTGCACCCAAAATCTTTAAAAATTTTTTCATAATATCGTTCAAACCCCTTTATCTTTTATTTTACATAAAGATCAGCGTGTCGACCTGCTGTTTTTTCGTGTATCGCACATCCCATAGCTGCGAAGCCCGGCATGGAACGAAGAGTGGCGCGGAAATTCTTCTCTGTACTTCTGCATGGTACGCTCCTTGCCAAGCGGCATTCCCATGGATTCTCTTACCTCCCCTAAAGCCGCCGCAAGCGCCGCCACATCATTATAATGTCCGCGATGCTGCCCGGAAATGATTGCCTTTACCCGTTTATCCACCAGCTTTTCCATCATGGACAAAAAGCTTTTCTCCTGGATTTCTGACAGGGGATAGTCCTTTCTCCACCGCAAGAAGCATTTCCACAAAATCTCACTGTCCGAAGGGCCTCTATCTCCATCATTTTGGTATGCCTGCCCCAAATCTGTCCCTTTAAAATATTCCTTCCCATAAAAATTTATGTAGCCCGCAAGCTGCCGCACCATCTCCCGGCATCCCGGTTTCAAATCTTCGTCCCTGTAGAGCAGAAGCAAGAACAGAGACAGCCCGCATTTGACAAAGGTTCCTGACCAGCCAAGACCTTCCTTTACCCTGTTGCACTGTTCCAGCGCATAAGTGAAATCTCCGCTGAAAAAACGCAATTCAGCCCGATATCTTCCTGCCCCCCAATTTTCCTCAAGCTCCTTAGGACGGTCATATCCTGAGGTTTCTCTCCGGCCCTTTCCTGCCGCCTGGATGATGTCCCATGCTCTTTTCTGCCACGAATCCCTCTCCGGACTTTGGGTCAAAAGACGCAGATAATTCACCGGGGTTGTGTTGGAGGAAAACGCCTCGAAATAGTATCTTCCCACTTCCTTTTCTTTTCCAAGTCCGATTGCCGCCTCCGCTGTTTTGAGGGCAATCTCGCTTCGAATCACATATTTCACATCTATTTTTTCAAGAGCCTCGTCCCCGATTTCTCTCTGTCCTGCCAGGTCATGCTCCTTTTCCTTATAAACCAGTGCTTCCATATACAAAGAGGGATGCTTTTCATAGGAAAGGCGCGCAATCTCTAAAAGTCCCGCTCCGCCTCTCTGATAACAGACCGCTTCCTTTAACAGACGCTCCTCCACATCGCCGTTTTTTCCGGCAAGCAGAGCAATCCAGGAATCCCAGAACTCCGGCTGCTCTCCCAGTTCCTCCCTGCCAACACTGAGCATATCCTCCAGCCTGATCTCCCTGCAAAAGGGAACCGAAAAATACCCGTATATTTTTTCTGCCCGATGCTCCTTTGCCGTGCTCTGGTAAACGGCATATAACCCGTTCAGTGCAACCTCCTTAAGATCAATCGCAGCTAACCCTTCTGTTACCATGTCTTTCATGTCCAGTTCAAATCCATCCCATTCACTTGCCGCTGTCACTTCACTTTCTATCATAAGATTAAATATTGTTTCTGCTTCCTCGTAAAATCCGTCGTTCACACAGCGCAAAAGCAATTTGGCACCATCCTCAAAAATATGTCCTACCTGTTCCTCATCCTCATACTCCCATACCCAGTCGCTGCCCCAGTGATCCTCATAATAGTGCTCGTAACCATCCGCCCAGACCGTCAGCTCTCCTTCTCTGATCCTGTCAAACAATTCTGTAAGGCGTCCTAACTCTTTCCGAATTTCCATTTCATCCGCCTTTTTCACTGCAGCTTTCAGCGAAAGCCTTCTGCTTCCGGAATTGTTTCCTTTTTCCGAACCTGCTTCTTCCTTTGAAGTTCTCTTCTCTTCCTCCAGAAAATTCTGCCGGACAAACGCAATTGTTTCCAGGAAATTCTCTCTTTCTTCTTCCGGCACCTTGCGGGTAATGCTGTGAAGAAAACATAAAAGCTCCTCCCGGCTTAATTCTCCTGCCTTTTCATCTACTGCTTCCGTAAATTCCCTTAAATTCATCTCAGTATCTCTCCGTAATCTTTTTATCTGTACCCCGTGATGGAACCGGCATGGCTTTCATGCTATCTTCCGTCCTTTTCTCCAAAACACGCCAGAAATCGTTCCCCATATTTTTCGTATTTATATTCCCCAACTCCCGACACCGAAAGCATTTCCTCCTTCGTCCGGGGTTTTATCATACACATATGGGTCAATGTTTTGTCGGAAAAAATAATATAGGGAGGTACCTTCTCCACTCTTGCAATCTCCATGCGCAAAGTCCGCAGTCTTTCAAACAGCGCTTCCTCTTCCCGGGTAAACTCTCTCCCTAAAGCGGTCAGGCCACCGCCCTTGGACGTCCCCCGACCGGCCTTCACCTTTCCCGTTTTGGCCGGATGAACCTGCTCCTTTGCCATCTTCATGAGCACGCTCTCCTGCTCCTGCAAAACCGCCTGTGATTTTTCCGTCAGCCTGATCACCGCGTACTCATCATTGGTCTGCATGAGATAACCATGAATCAGCAGGTAATTCATTACCTGCCGCAGTTTGTGAACAGGTACCCTGGACAGGCTTCCGTAAAAAGGATTTTCATTCATGCGGTAGCTGCGGATTTTAACAGTGTCTGCCCCGTGAACCGTGTCAATGAGCACATTCACCCCAAAGCGCTGACGGCTGCTCTTTGCACATCCGATCAGCTCTCTGGCAAGCTCCGTCACATCCACACTCTCAAACTGGCTTAAACAGTTAGAGCAGTTACCGCAGTAATTTTCCCCATACTCCCCAAAATACCGCAAAATATAATCCCGCAGGCACTCATTGGTGGTACAGTAAAAAGTCATTTTCCGAAGCCGCTCCCTGTCCCGCTCCATCACCAGCGTCCGGGTAATCTCATCAAGCTCCTGATTCTCCTGGTTGTTTTCGATAAAAAACTGATTGGTGATCACGTCCTGCCCGTTATAGAGCAGGATGCACTCCGACGGCTGTCCGTCCCGGCCTGCCCGCCCGGCCTCCTGATAGTAAGATTCCAGATTTTTCGGCATTCCATAATGCAGGACAAACCTCACATTGGACTTGTCAATTCCCATGCCGAAGGCATTGGTAGCCACCATGACGGATTTTCTGTCATAGATGAAGTCTTCCTGATTGCTTTTCCTCTCCTCATCGCCAAGCCCCGCATGATATCTGGTCACAGAAAATCCATCTTCCGCCAACTGGGAGCAGACCTCCTCCACATTTTTTCGGGTGAGGCAGTAAATGATTCCGCTCTCTCCCGGATGGCATTCCAGATAATTCTTTACCGCCCCATATCTGTCCTTTAAGGCCATCACACCAAAATACAGGTTCTGCCGGTCAAAGCCTGTGGTGATCAGCGCCGGGCTTTGGAGCATTAGAATGTCAATGATATCTTCCTTTACCTCCTTCGTGGCTGTCGCGGTAAATGCCGCCACCACCGGCCTCTTCGGTAATTGACTGATAAAGTCAACTATTTTCAGATAACTTGGCCTGAAATCCTGGCCCCACTGAGACACGCAGTGTGCTTCATCCACCGCCACCATGGCAATGGGCGTATGCAGGGCAAAATCCAGGAATTCCCCCGTCATCAGCCGCTCCGGCGCCACGTAAATAATAGGATATCGCCCCTCTCTGGCATAGGTCAGGGCCTTGCGATACTGGCCCAAAGTCAGGGAGCTGTTCAGATATGCCGCATGGATTCCGGCCTGGTTTAAACTTTCCACCTGATCCTTCATCAGGGAAATGAGGGGAGAAATTACCAGAGTAATACCTTTGGAGACGGCTGATGTGTTCTCACTGCCCGTGCTCCCCTCCATCAAAAGAGCCGGAATTTGATAACACAGGGACTTTCCAGCCCCGGTGGGCATGATGCCCAGCACATCCCTGCCCTCCAAAATGCTGTCGATCAGATATTCCTGCCCTTCCCGGAAGGAATCATAACCGAAATATTGCTTTAGTAGTTGTTGTTTGTCCAAATTTACTCCTTTATCTTACAGTTAATATTATTGGATTTTGACCGATAGATTTTCAGCCTTGCTCTTCTTCCCGCCGCATTGTATAATTCGAAAGCTCCAGCCACTATTTAGCCAAAAACATTTTACCATAAAATAAGCAGAAGTAAAATTACTTCTGCTTAATCAGTTGTCTCTCTTTTCAGCATCTTCTCTATTTCTTCTGAAAAAAAGCATTTCCTGATATTTATTCCTTTATCTACCTTCTCCGGCATAGAATAATTGTTCGCCCTAACACCTGTCAAATGTAAAAAATTGTGCCGATGGAACGCCACTTCATAGCTTTTTATAGAAATCAGCTTCCCACCATCTTCCTGTAACTGCTTCCTGATCTCGGCAGGCAAACCATAAAGGAAAATTATTTTTTGATCCTCCAAATTTGCATGGTACAATGCCGCTGCCTTTGTCATAATCTGGATTGCTCTTCTTTTGTCCATTACCATATCCTTTTATCAATTATCATCGTATTTATAAAAAGCCACTTATTGGCAAAAAAGGGAATGTCCATGCCGCAGCATCAGACATTCCCTTTCCATGGTTGATTTTTCCGTTGTCTGCCAACCTCCGGCACCTACGTCCGGAAAATAACAGGTTTTTCCGTTGCCTGCCAACCTCCGGCACCTATGTCCGGAAAAGGTATCAGATTTTAGGTGTCAACCCACCGCTGAATCACAGCTTTTCTAATTACATCCTACACCAGACACAGGTAAAATGCAATTACATTTTCATCATATGCAGAAATAACATATATTATCCATACCACATTCCTCTCCTACCACTCAACCCGCACCTTAAACAAATCCCCGTCAATCTCCACCTGGAAACGTCCTCCCTGAAGCTCCACAAAACTCCTTGCAATGGCAAGCCCAAGGCCGCTTCCTTCCGTATTCCGGGAACTGTCCCCGCGGACAAACCGCTCTGTCAGCTCTTCCGGGGCAATATCCAGCTCCGTGGCGGACATATTTTTAAGCTCAATGGCAATCCCCTTTTCCGTCTTCTCCGCATTCACATAGACCCGTGTGTGATGCATGGCATATTTGATGATATTCGTATAAAGATTTTCAAACACCCGGTAAGTCTTCTGGCTGTCAAGCTTCAGAACCACCTTCTCCTCAGGCAGGCGGAATCGGAAGATCAGCTCTGCCTCCTCCACCCTGTCCTCATACTCCAGGTATACCTGGCGGATCAGATTGCAGATGTCCACATCCACCGGATGGAAGGTAATGTTTCCGCTGCTGGCCTTGCTCACCTCAAACAAATCTTCTATCAAATATTTCAGCCTTTCAGACTTACGCTTTAAGACTGAAAGATATTCCTTCCTCTGCTCCGGAGAAATACTCTCATCCTCCAACAGTTCAATATAAGTGGTGATAGCGGTAAGAGGGGTCTTTAAATCATGAGAAACGTTGGTGATCAATTCCGTCTTCATCTTCTGACTCCTTACCTCCTTATCCACCGCCGCCTTAAAGCCGTTCTGTATTCTGGAAAGCTCCTGTTTATAAGATTCAAACACGCCCCAGTCGCTGTCAAATTCCGTCTGCAGGTTGCCGTCCGCAATGGAGCGGGTGGCAATAAAAAGCTGATGGTACTGCTCCTGTATCCGGTTCATATATTTTTTCAGCAGGAAATAAAGAGCTATGGTGTAAAGGATAAGCGCTATATAGCCCAGCGTCCACATGGTACACGCCGCAGCCAGGATGATAAAGTTAATCAGAAGAAGCTTACGGATGGTTTTTTCCGTTTTTCCTCCCAGATCCACGTGAAGGATTTCCTCATCAAACCGTTCCTTACAATGTCTGCACCACTGTCTGAAGCGCCCTCCGAACCGGAACAGGATGCTTCGCTCTTTCACAAATCCAATTACACCCATCTCAAACACCTCCCCAAAGGTGGTGACCAGATAGTACCAGGAGCCAAACTGCAGGGCAAGTGCCGCCACATTGACTGCAATCGTGATGGCTGAATAGAATTGTTCCGGCACTGCCGGAAAATATCTTTGATAAAAATTGTCCAAAAAACCGCTGTTTGTAGTATAGGCAAGCCTCACTGCCCATTCTGCAAACATTGCAACGGCGCCCACGATGCAAATCAGGCTGATCTCCAGGCTTAGATGAAACCCGGCAAGCCGATGGAGACAGTAGCGCTTACTCTTCACCATTAAAAGTGCCATAAAGCCTAATCCCAGCAGAATTACCATATAAATTCCAGCCGTCCCTGCTTGGTAATAGGCCGTACTGATTCCCTGCCACTGAAAAAACATGTTCTGCTTCTGCTGCTGTGTCAGGGCATAGATAAAGGTCATATCCCTTGGCCCATCATTCACACGCCAGCTCAGCTTTGTAAAATGTATGCCTCCCGCTCCATTGTCAGATTGTTCTTCCAACTCCCCGTCCGCATACTGATAGGAATTTCCTTCAAAATAAATTTCCTGCCTGGAGCCGGTCTCATAGCGGGTTCTTTCATTGAGACAATACTCCAGCCATTCTTCCGCCATAACGCTCTGGACATTTTTCAGAAGCTGATCCGCTTCCTCATCCCTCACCGACACATTGGAAAGGTTCCCTGCTCCGTCGTATTTCATTATGACATAATAGCAATACTCCTCTCCCGCATCCCCTTTTTCCAGCTTTTCAATTCCTCTGTCCGTATTCTTCAGGATTTCCCCGCTCTTATGGTCGATTACGCAATAGTCCATGTTTTTGGCAAGGGTATCCTGCAGCTCATTTTTCCAGCTTTCCAGCAAAGTATTTGTCTGTTCCTCAAATAAATTTTTCATGGAGCCAATGGTTCGCTCTTCTTCAACCAAATATCCGTCATTTTCAAACTCGTCCTCAGAAATATTCTCCTCTTCAAGCTTAAGATACAGATCTGCCCAGGAAACGTCTTCCTTCCCCGTCCTTTCCAGCATCCTTTTGTAAAGAACCAGATTTCCCTGATACATCTGCCGGATCAGATCGCCGCTCTTTAACTGATCCGTGTAATAATAGGAAGCCTGCTCCTTAAGTGCCGGATAAAAAGCCAGAAATGCCGCCACGGCAAGCATGACCCATATAAATGCCATTAAAAAACTGAATTTTTTACTGCTTTTCGATTTTGTACCCAACTCCCCACACCACCTTTAAATATTTGGGCTCTCTGGGATTGATTTCTATCTTTTCCCGGATTTTTCTGATATGCACCATAATTGTATCTGTATTGATGGCCTGCTCGTTCCACACCCTCTCGTAAATTTCCTCGGCGCTGAACACCCGGCCCGGATTTTTCATGAGAAGCGTCAGAATCTTAAACTCCAGAGGTGTCAGCTTCACCGGTTTACCGTCCACGCTGACCTCCACAGTCTCCTCATTGAGCTCCAGTCCGCCGATCACATAAACCTTATCGTTCTGCTCCTTTCCGCCTAAAGCCTCCAGAAACTTCCCATATCTGCGCAGATGGGAATTGACCCTCGCCAGAAGCTCCATGGTGGTAAAGGGTTTTGTCACATAATCGTCAGCTCCCATGTTAAGCCCCATGATCTTATCCACTTCCTCCGACTTGGCGGAAAGCATGATGACAGGAAATTCGTATCCCATTTCCCTCACCTTCATCATCATGGTGATGCCATCCATCCTGGGCATCATCACATCCACGATGGCCAGATGGATTTCCTCCTGCCGGATTCTCTCAAGCCCTTCCACACCATCGGCTGCCTGAAAAACCACATAGCCCTGATTTTTCAGGTAAATCTCTATCCCTTCCCGGATTTCCTTGTCATCTTCAACTATTAAAATATGATATGCTGTCATCTCACACTCTCCCCGATGTCACTATTTCCTTAAACGCTGTTACGAGTATACCACATCTTCTCTTCTGTTCCTATCATTATGTTTCTGCCTTTCCCTGTCCTTACGAAGCTGCATTGCCTCTGCATAGAGCAAAACCGCCTCCCGGGCAATCCGCTCACAGCCGTAGCTTTCCGCAGTCTCCCTTGCGCCTCTTCGCAAAACTTCCAGCTCCTTTTTTTCCAGAATATCCATCATTTTTTCAGCAAATTCCGCTTCCGACGCCTCTGTCATATATCCGTTTTTCCCGTTAACCACCACATCTTCCGTGCCTGTAGCTCTCACCGCCAGGACAGGTGTTCCGGCTGCCATTGACTCAAGCAGTACTATGCCCTGGGTTTCCGACAGAGAGCCAAACACAAACAGATCGGCCGCACGGCAGTAATCTTTCACCTCCTGATTGGGCGCCTTTCCAACAAAAATCACCTCTTCTTTGAGCCCCATCTTTTCTGCCAGCTTTACAAGTTCCTTCCTGTACGGCCCGTCTCCAATCAGTGCCAGCCTGAAATCACTGCCGCAGGTTTCTTTCCGTATTTTCATACTCCGAAGCAAAAATTCCAGGTTCTTTTCCTTTGCAAGCCTTGCCACGCTGCAGAAAAGATATCTTTTATCCCCCAAAAGCTCCCTGCGAAGGTTCCCTGCTTTCTCCTCATCCGGCGAAAAGCTCTCCCGGGTAAGTCCGGTGGGAAGCACCCTGACCTGGCTTTTTACCCGGATATCCTCCAGATAGTTTTTCATGAGAGGCGTTGGCGCCACCACCACGTCACAGCTCGCCGCAGCGCTTCTGACATAAAAAGGCATCATCCCTTTCAGCACCGAAAGCCCTATATAATGCAGATACTGCTCATATCTGGTGTGGTAGGTAAACACCAGAGGAGTATGATATTTCCACGACAGATACCGGGCGGTATCTCCAATCATCATGGGATGATGCACATGGATCACATCAAAATTTCCTTCCCTGAATTTCCGCTCTATTTCAGGATCCAGAGGATTGGGCACGGAAAACCCTCCTGCTACTCCCTTAAGCAGCGCCCCGTACCGCACCACATCCTTTTCCTCTGGTTGACCATTATAGTCAGGAGCAAAAACCACCACCTGATGTCCCATTTCCCGAAGACTCTGTGCCAGACGTTCCACGGAAATGGCAACTCCTGCCACAAAGGGTTTATAGTTATTTGTCATCATTGCTATTCTCATCTCGTCATCCTCCCTGTTGTCCTTATCCAAAATACCGCAATACGGCATCACCCAAAAAGTAACCGGCCCCCACAAAAAACAGATTCCACACACAAATCCCCAGTGCAGAGCTGACGGTATAGGTGATCAGGTTCATCTTCGATACCCCTGCCGGTATGGAAATGAGTGTCCGGATCATGGGAATCAGTTTGCTGAAAAAAATCCCCACACTGCCCTTTTCCCTCACCCAGGCCAGCTTCCGCTCTATCACGGGCCGCTGCTTCGGAAATTTATTTAAGTATTTTTCCAGAAACATTTCTCCGCCCTTATATCCCAGCCAGTATAAAATCAAACTTCCTGTAAGCCCTGCTGCCACTGTGATAATCAGCGCCGGTACAAAATGGATATTCCCCTTTGCCGCCCAGATTCCCGCCATGGGCATAATGACTCCCGCCGGAAAACCCGGCAGATTTAAATACTCCAGCAACACAATCACAAAAATCGCAATTCCGCCATACCTTGCAAAATACTGCATCACAATCTCTACTGTCATCTTTATACACTCCTTCCGAAATTTACGTCTTCAGAACTCCTCTGCTATCTATAACGGATTACATGAATACAATACCTCACAATTCAAAACAAAAATTGGTAATAAATCTTAAGAACTTCTAAATATTAGCATTAGTTTTTCTGTAGAGAGATTAATGAGACGAATTGTATAAAATTTATATTAAAAAAATGACGAAATATTGCGAATCTCCCAACTTTCACATATAATATATTTACAATACAAATACGATTAAAGGAGGTGCTGATATGGCTACATCAAGTATTTTTGCCAATATAAAAATAACGGAGCCGGAAAAGATCGAGGCTTTCGTAGAAGCTCTCGAAGCTTCCATTGCCGACCCTATGCCTGCCCCGGATGTTCCGCGGAGAACTGTTTTGTCTGATCCGGATAAAATTCGGGAAATATGGGACAAAAGAAAAGGAGATAAATGAACAGATATACTATAATGAATATTTTAGATTTATTGGATTCCGTCGGGTCAGAAGAAGTTCAAAAAGGACTTTCTTACTTTTTTTGCCCGTTAAATCAGGAAATAGAAAATTTTCTTCAGAAGAACGCCATTGATTTCTCCAGAAAAAAATTATCTATTACTTATCTTCTCCTGGATAATTTGGATGGAGCAATCCTGGGTTACTTTACATTAGCCCATAAAGCAATCGAGATAAGAAATGAAAACATGAGCAACACCGCTCTCCGGAAGCTTTCCTCCCATGCAAGGCTGGATACGGATGCCAATTCATTTACCGCTTCAGCATTCCTCCTCGCCCAGATAGGAAAAAATTATGGAGTGGATCATGGCAGGCGGATCACGGGGCATGAGCTGATTGGATATGCAAACGACATTATGGCAGATATCCAACACCGTATTGGCGGAGGAATCATTTATCTGGACTGTGAAGATAAGCAAAAACTAAAAAACTTTTACATAAACGCCAACCATTACAAAATTTTCGGCGAGCGATATTCTAATTCTGATGGCATTCGCTACCTGCAAATGATACGTTTTTTCAAAAAATCCTTTTGCATAGATACTTAACTTTCTTTCTATTCCATACCATATATTGAAAAAATTAGCTGCAACATTTTTCTCTGATCCTGCCAAGTTCCCTTGCCGCCACACCGGAATACCAGGCGTTTACTGAGGAAGCTACCGCCGTAACCCTTGCCGTACCTTCTATACTGTTTAACTGACTTTGCATCCCCTGCAGGGCCTGTTGCGATTGATCCATATCTTTCAGCAGGATCCTCTGGTTCTGCCCTATCTCACTCATTTGCGCAGAAATCATATGCAGGGATTTCTGCAATTCATCCAGACGCCCGATCATTTTGTCCATACGGCTTTCGATTCCGTAAACATTGTATGCTTCCTTCAAAGTATCGCATTGCCCGGAGCAAAAATAATGGTACAGGGCAACTGCCGCCCGGAGATTCTGATAGCTGGGATAAAGAGAGCTGGCCGCGTATGCAAACCGGATTCCCCGCTCCACCAGGGCAAGATCCTGTTCCAGCCCGTTTCTCAATTTCTGAAAGTTGACCTTTTCAACCCTTTCCTGCTCTACGCGGTTCCTGTCCGCTTCCAGCTTTTTGTGATAATCTTCCATTTCCTTCTGATACCCCCGCAGGGAAATCTGTTGATATACCTGGAGTTTATCCTTTTCTTCCTGTGTATACTCCACCTCTCCAATATGCGGCTTTATCCTTTTTGCGATCTGGTAAACCAGAACCGGAACCACTACAAGAGAGATAAAATAAAGAACCTCCACAATCCCCGCGTCCTCCCATTCTACTGCCATTGGGATTACTCCGGCCAGGTAGCACATAACTACAATGCTGCCGATCGTAAGCCCCCACTTCAGCGGCTTTTGGTTTTTTTCTGCCTTCGCCAGCTTCTCCTGATATCGTTCCTCTGCCCTGATCTGAGGAGGAATCGGCTCCCGGGGCATGGGAATATTTCCACTCCGTCCCAGTATGGCTTCTTTGCCCCTGAGCATACCAATCATATCCCTCAGGGCCTGAGCTATCGTCTCATAGCGCAGAATCTCACTTAATTCTTCTATCACTTTTTCTTTTTCTGTCATTTTTTGCTCCTGTCTTTGACTCGGTTTAAGCTGTCATCCTTAGGTTAATCATAAAGATTTCTGTTCCGGCTTTTAAACTCGTTGTATATCTTTGCAAAGGTATCCGGTTCAAGCTGGCTTTCCGGAATAATCCTCGCTATCCCGGTATTTCTTCCCTTCACCAGCATTTCCTTACTTACCTCTTCAAGACATTTCGCCATCTCAACCTCTACGGCATCCGGCTCTGTTATGCGGTTTTTGCCTGCAAAATAAATATACAGGATAATTCCGAGAAAACATGTGGTCAAAAAGCCTATTATCACCAAAAACCACTGTAATCCTGTCAGGCTGGCGTTCTCCCGCTTTTTTGACCGTTCCACTCTTTCTTTTGACAAGTCTCTTTCTTTCGATATATCTCTATAATGTGTATAATAGGAATCTGTCTTATCAAAGATCTTTTTCATTTCACAAACCGGCATATCCGGGCTAATCGCCCCTTGTACCTCTCCGATATGCTTATCCCACATTTCTGCACTCTTTTTGTAATATTCTCTGACCTTTTGGGGATCTTTTTCAACGTATACATAATAAAGTGCCAGTGTAGAATAGGCGAGTCCTTTAAGAGAAAGCTTCGGCCACCCGTCATTTTCAATCGTTGCCTTTATCCTGTAAATATCTTCCTTCAATTCATATTTGTCCGTTCCATAAACATCATCGTGGCAATATTTCAACATAAACGCCGCATATGGTCTTCCAGAATCCTTTATCAATTCCAGCTCCTGTAAAGCATCCCTGGGCCTGCCCATATCATAATAGTATACAACCGCAAGTCCTTCCCTTGCTTCGGCTTCCCCTTTATAGCTCTCTCCACACGCCTTTATCTGTCCAACATAATTCAGGCATTTAAAATACAGTTTCTCCGCTCTGTCAATTGCTCCTATTTCCCTGGCAATATGCGCATCAAGATTAAAGAACGCCGCTGCAGTCTGCAATGCTGTAATTCCACCGGTATCACCTGCTCGTTGCGCCCATTCTTCTGCCGCTCCCCAATCCTTTTCTATATTCATATAATAATCAACCAGAGACAGCATCGCCTGCACATTACCATTCTCCGCATCCCGTATCACTTCTTCCTTCGTCATGCTTTTATTTTCCCTTCCCGGATCTTATGTCTGCTTCCGTGACCATCAGCAGATAATAAATCACCGCTTCCTTTCCCTTTTTATTTTCCACCAGTTCCACGATCTGTCTGATCTGACCATAGATCCACTCCAAAATTTCGTCACATTTCGAATGGCATTCGATCTGCTTTAATATCCTTGGCGCTTCCTGATAATACAGATTGATACAGCGCTGTCCCCACTCGCTTTCCTTAAGCTCCGTATCCCTGAAATTCCGCATTACTGTCAGCTCCCTGCAGTCATCCGGCAGTCCTTTGTATTCGCAGCAGGCTGTTGTCAGGAAACAACCTCCTCCTGTCTCCTCTGCATTTTCATTCTGAGCCCAGTTATCACAGGACTCATCCGCATGATAATAGGTGCGGTACCAGGAACAATATCCTTTTTCATATTGGCCTGCATACTCAAAGTATTTGCAGGAACCGCATTTGTATTTTTCTACATAATCTGCCATTTCTTTTCTCTCCTTTTTTGTTTTTCATCTATTCAATCTTTACATACAATTGAATATTTGTTGCATCCATAGCATAAGAAGGGTAGGAAGTTATCTCGCCGTATCCTGCAGGCATGTCTGTTGGAATTGTTAAAAGAAAATATCCGTCCCTGGTAGTTTCGAAATTGACATTCCGTCTATAATTCTCTTCGGGTAACGTGCCATCCGGCATTTCCATTACATGGCAGGTGGCTGCCATATCAATTTCCTTATATTCTGTTCCCTGGAATCCGCTCATTATGGCTTGAAAACCCTTGGTAAAATTTCCATCAAGATACCGCCCCATGCCATGGTCTTCTCCAATTCGCCAATCCAATCCTTCCAGATAAGTAGAAAAGTGAAGATTAGAATCACTCTTCGAGTACGTTCCCCCAAACGAAGTGGCTTGTCCATCAACCGTAATAGTATCAACACCCAATTCCGGTTGATCACCAAAGACAGATCTCACGTTCAGATACTTACCATCAATAGATGTGGATACCTTGTAGGGAAAAGTGTAGAAATCATGAACAGAACACTCCAAGTTAACACTTTGTGTCGGGTCGTAATTTCCTTTAAAAGCAAGTTGATCTCCCGGATGTAAACATAGCCATTCTCCCTCCTCATACTCAACCAACGTAAAAGCGTTTCCTATTACATTCAAATTGTCAGATTTTATTCTTTCAAAGGTATCTCCCTTAATTAAATAGATTCCATCCGTCAACTCGTCTTTTGAATAGTAGATATCCTGTTCACTAGTCTCACTGTCAATGACAGAGCCATCTTCATCATTGCTTTCCTGTTCATCCTGATTCGCCTCTTCCCCTTCCGTCCATTCTTCCTCCGAATACATACCTGCGGCAGGTTCTTCTATGGAAGATATATCCTCTTCCGTGGAATTTTTAACTGTTTCCATACGGATTCTTTCCCCTCCTGAACCGCATCCTGCTAATACGGAAATACTGCAAAGCATGCATAAAAAAATCTGTCTCCTTCTCAAAATGGTTCCTCCTTATATTTTCAAATTCTGTTAATTCATCACGCGCGGAGCATCCCGCGAATCCTCACTGCATACCGCTTGCTGACCGGCAGACGAATCCGGTTGGCAAGGATCACCTCCGTTCCACTGATAAACGTAATATATGCCCGGTTAACCAGATAGCTTTGATGAATTCTGATAAAATCTCTGCTCTTTAGCTGGCTTTCCACCATGTCCAGCTTCTGGTAAAAGGAAGTCTCCATCTCCTGTTCCACTGCGTTGATCTTACGCCCCTTACTCTCAAAATAGAGAACCCGCTTGAGATTGATCTTGACCATTCCGCCTCTGGACCTGATCCGGTAGAAATCCGCGTTCTTCTCGATCTTCTCTTTTACATACCGCCGCATCACTCTCTCAAATTCAGTTACCGCCACAGGCTTGCGTATAAAATCATAGGTGCCATACCGATAGCACTCTATACTGTACTCTATGGCTTCCGTCACAAAGATAATATCGCTTTGGACGCCAACCTGCCTGAGGAAGCGCACGGCTCTGATGCCGTTGGCTTCCGGCAGTTGTATATCGATTAACAGAAGATCGTCCGTAAGCCGGTTCTCTATGGCGGCATTAATGATCTGCATTCCGGTATCATAATAGTGAAACGCTACTTCCACCGTATCAAAAAGCGCTTTCATTATCAGTTCTGACAGTATTCGCTGATAAGACCGGTCTTTATCGCATATAGCAACCCAAAACACAATTGCCCCCCCCCGGATTTTTTTGACATAAAGGTACTGTTCTATTTTAGCAGTTCCTGAGTCTCTGTCGGGATTTTACAGAATTGACATGAAATACGACATAATTAACCGGGATAACCTCACTCTTATTGTACTGTTTAGTGCTCTTCTCATAACTGCTCCCAACCACTGCCATCCGGATTTATCCTGCAATACATATGAGAGCCGTCATAATGAACGTGATATGTTTTACCATGTGCAATTAAAACGGCTTTAGGGGACTCTGATGTTATTTCAGGTTATCCGAAGCATGATTTAATCAGCAAACTCACTTCGGCTGTATTCGACAATAAATATCTTCCCAGCATCCTTACCACTCTTACTCACACTAATGTGTAATCTATCTTGAGATGAAGTATCCTTATCATGATAGATATAATAAAAATTCAACGATTCCGATTCATTTTTCGTATATGTATATCCACTTTGTTCAAGTACTTTGATAAATTCACTTGATTCCATCCCTGCCTTAATTCCCTCCGGAAGGACAAGGGTTCCATCCGCATCTGTAATAAATACTACAAAACAGTTTTTCAGATAATGAGCCTCCGTATCAAGATTTCGTATACTGACATCTTTCTTTTTCCCATTCCTGATCAGTTCCAGCGTACCTCCATCTCCAGAAGCCAGATGATCTGTATTGACCTTTGGCGATATATTCCAGCCATTTTGCAACATAGCGCTCAACGGACATGGCAGCTTATACAGATCCCCATCAAACTCAACAATATCGGACATGATATCATCCCCCAGTTCCTGAGGCGCCTTGTATTGCTTTTCTTCTTCTGTCATATCTGTATTAACTGCGCTTCCAACAAAATCTTCCGGAATACTATCATGAGTTATATCAACCCTGAACAGAGTTCCTGTTTCATTATCCACATAAAACTCCCATTTCCCTTCTTCAAAATAATAAGTCAATGTAATATAAGGACTCCCCTCATACACAGTTGCCAGATCTCCATATGATGAAACAATATCTTCCCGCGTAGCATTTCCAAACATTAATCCTTTTGGGAGAAGTACAACAAAATCGCTGACCAGTTTTTCTTCAATCTTCAGACCGGAAACATAGCAGTCCTTCAGCGCTTGTGTTTTATTATCCGGATTATAAAAACTTACATATGTCCCACTTCCATCCAAGCTCATAGTTGCTCCGGCTATGTCGCCACTTTTTATATCCTCGTCCTCATCCACATTCGTGCTTTCCATTTTCCACCCCTTCTCCTTAAATTCCTGATAAGACATGGGAAATTTATAGTACACCCCGTCGATCATGATCTCGTAATCCTCCAGAGAATCTCCGATCTTATCAGGAGCATTCTCTGCGGATGTATTATTTCTCTGAGCCGGGGTCGGCGTGCTTTCGTTCTCTTCCTCCACAGGCTCCGGCTCCGCCGCAGTATCCTCATCCATAGTCTCCTTTGTCGGCTCTTCCGCAGGAACATCCGCTTCCGCTTCTTCCGTTCCCGTTTCTCCATAAATTTCAGCCATCTCTGCATCAAACTCATCCATGATCTCAGCGGCGGCTCTTTCCATCTCCGCCTTCTTCACTCTTTGTCTCACAGCAAAAGCAAGAATAATGCAGATAACTACCGCGGCCGCAATCCCTGCCATCTGCTTCCTTTTACTGTCTTGTATGATCTCTTTTCCACCGGACGCCATACTGCTGACTGCCTTTGATATCAGACTTTGGTCTGTCTTTTCTCCGTTCTTCAGTCCGCTTATCAATTGCGCCATATTTTCATAACGATCTTTACGGAACACTGCAAGCCCTTTCATAAGAGCCTGCTCCTTCTCCTTCGGAATATTCACTCCCAGTTCAGAGGGCGCTTTTACCGTGTCTTCAACCAAGCGCTGGAGAGCCTCATCCGGCAAAATTCCTGTAATTGCCTTATAGATTGTCGCGCAAAGAGCATACACATCCGTCCAGGGTCCCTGCTCTCCCCGGCTCCGATACTGCTCCTCAGGCGTATATCCGGGCTTTAAAACGATAGAAAGGCTTTTCGTATCTGTTCCTTCTGTCTGGCGTGCCGCCCCAAAATCCATAAGGCGGGCGGTTCCGTCCTTTAATATCATGATATTATCAGGGCTGATATCTCTATGTATCAATCCGGTCTCATGTACCTTGACCAAATCCTCCATGATCGGCGTCAAAAGCGTAACAGCTTCGTCAAAAGGAATCGTTGTTTTGGTTTTCAGGTATTCCTTTAGCGTGATCCCTTCCAGATAGTCCATAACAATATAGGCCGTGTTATTAAACAGGAAGAAGTCCCGTACTCCCACAATGCCTTTCAGATCCGAAAAGATTGCCAGCGTCCTTGCCTCTCCCATCAGCTTCCGTTTCCCACTCTCAAATTCCTGATTCGATACGTTTCCACTTATAGTAATATCCTCAGAGTAAGAGTGGTTTCGGTTCACACATCCATATGGGTAATATTCCTTCACTGCCACTCTGATGTCCAGATTTAAGTCTCTTGCTATGTAGGTGATCCCAAATCCGCCTTCCCCCAATACTTTCCCAATTAAGTACTTTCCATATAAAATCGTATTTGGTGGAAGATGGTGCAGTTCTGCATGGTAATCCCGCGGATCCTTCTGGCACCACGGACATACTGACGCACCCTCAGGTACTTTATTCATACAATGCATGCAATATATTTCATTTGGCATGATAATCTCCTCCTTTTATTCTTCCAATTCAGGAAGTATTTTCCCGGTTGCCTGGGCGGTCACTGTTCGACCCACCACCTCGCTTTTAACTTCCGCTTTTCCTTCCAGCCAACGGATCTTTATAAGCTGTCCCGCATCCCGGGCAAAAGTTCATATTGCTCTCCAGAATCCTTCCGCAGGCGTGGCAAATTCGGATTTCCTCCGTATTTGTAATCGGTTCCTTCCTTTCGACTATCCTGTTCCTGATGTTCTGAACCCGCTCCAGAGAATTCTGTATGCCCCTGTTTTGTATTCCTGGTATACCCTGCAGCTTCATGATTGCGATCGCCGAGATACCGCCGATCAGCAGGACACCCAGCACCGTCAGGAAATACCAAATAGTGAAGCGGGCTTCAGCCCCGTATTCCTCCGCCGCGCTCTTCACTCCCTTGAAGCAGACTGCCAGCATAATGAAATGAACGGCCGAAACGGCAAGTACACATATATATTTTTTCCACATTCCCTCAATTTGCCGGATACTGAATACAGCGAATATAAAGATGGGAATCAGGAGCAGCACAATACAGAGAAGATTTCCGTGAACCAAATCTCCTCCATCCTCAATACCAAATGTCAATTGCAGTCCATTGATATTCCTGGAGTATCCTCCGCAGGATACTGTACATAGCGGGAAGAAGAAAAGCACGATAAGCACCACCGCAATTCTCTTAACAACCCACTTGGCCGGATACTTAACGGTACTGGCCTTTATATCTCCATCTTCCGTGACCTGGAATCTTTCCAATATTCCCATTGTTTCTCCCTCCTTCGATTATCCTAACCGAAACGTATTCTGCTGATCGCCCAGTGAAATCTCCGTACCGGCCATCACCTCTACTGTACTGTTTGTCTGAACCCGCTTTCCGCTCCCGTAAAATGTCCCCGTAGAGGAAAAGTCCGTCAGTGCATAACGGTCGGTTTCCGGGAAATAAGAAACAGAACAATGCCGTCTGCTGATCTTTGGGTTTGTCAGAACCAGATTGCATACTCTGCCGTCCCTTCCGATCACCACAGTCTCTCCCTTTCGGATGGGAAGCTGCATCCCTGCATATTCCCCCTTCAGGCCGCGCAGGATTCCTTTTGTGTTCTTTTCCGGCTCCATCCTCTCTTTTTCCGGTTCTTCCTTTTTCTCCGATACAAATCCTTTCTCTTCCGGCTCCATGCCCGTGCTGTCTTTTTCCCCCATCAGGACAATAGAAAGTATGACCGCCGCCAGCTGAAAAACCACAAACCCCCAGAAGCCAATTCCTAATATTTTCCATAGAGTGATATCCACCATGTCCAGGTCATAGAGCAAATCTTCCAGCAGTTCTTCCAGCTGGGACTGGCACAGAATCACGGCTCCCAGAACCAGCACAATATTAAATATCCCGACGATCACTGTCGCCAGTCTCCCCATCCTGCCGGAAACCACCAGATTCACCAGCGCCATAACCAGCGCAAATCCGAACGGCACGCACAGCATATAGCGCAGACCCGCAAGACTGCCCAGAGCGCCATAGTCGTCCTCAATGCCCAGCATTTCCTCCATGAATCCTCCCGCTTTCTGCAGTTTTCCCAATGCGCTTACCACACCGCTCATGGAAATCGACTGATCCAGGAAACTGACCAGCGGCATAAAGAACATAGCGGCGGCAATTGCCAGGAGCCCCGTCACGAGATATTTTTTCCAATTCTGACCCTTATCTTTCACTTTCTTTTCCTCCTTACTCCAACCTCTCCTTCACAAGCTCCGGCTCCGCCAGCAGAAATTTTGCCTGATATCCGCCGTAAAACTGTATGGTCAGACAGTCCGCTCCCGTCACATCCAGCTCAATCGCGGCCGGCTCGCTGTATATGTCCTGAATCAGACCTATCCCGGCCAGAACCGTTTCTTTTCAGATATCACCCTCAATATATAATCCGTATTCGTGATCAGTATCTCTTCTCCCGGCTTTACCTTCACATAAACCTCACGTATCAGACCCGCTCCCCCTGATAGGGCACAGCCGTTAGAAGAGGTATCCTTTACCCAAATACATTCCGTCTCTTTATCATACAAAATATAACAGTGTCTCCTGCTGACTCTGGGATCCGCAAGGACAATATCAGATATGCTGCGATCCCTTCCAATGCAGTATTCCGCACCCGGACAAAGCGTCTTTTTCAGTACTCTTTTTCCATCCTCGCTGACCACCAGATATGCTTTTCTTCCAACTCTCACTCTCTTCATTCCTTTCCGGCTTTGTCGTTTATTTCTCTATAAGAGGCCATACCGAAACCGATAATAGAAATTAAAAAACAGAGCAAGGGCAAGCACAACTGCAATTACTGCCAGTGCAGCCTTTATACTCCCAGCCCGGCCGAACTTCTGCGAACTACCCGTCTCATGCAATGATTCTTCCTCTGCATCCCGGCTCCGGACAGGCTCTTCGGGTTCAGGATCCGGTGTCTTCTTCGTTTCAATCACATACATCCCTTCATAGAGATCCTCTATCAATGCCTCCATGGTCTGATAGCGTTCCTCCGCCTTCACGGAAAGGCCCTTTTCCACCGCATCCGACACATGCCTGGATATCCTGAAATTCTGTGTCAGCAAAGGCTTCATCTCATCCGCAGCCAGTCGGTTTATGGAATCCGGCGGTATCGTTCCGCTGAGCAGATAGTAAAGGGTTGCGCAGATGGCATAAATATCCGTCCAGGCCCCCTGCTTTCCAGATGTATAGTACTGTTCTATCGGCGCATATCCATGCTTTAACATAATCGTCAGCGATTTATTGCTGTCCCCCGTGGCCTGTCTTGCCGCCCCGAAATCAATCAGCGTTATGGATTTATCCGGACCGTAAATAATATTATCCGGGCTGATGTCTCTGTGTACGATTCCTTTTCGGTGGATCATTGCCAGGGAGTTAATGACCGGCCAGATCATCTCCAGCACCTCTTCTTCCTTCAGAGGCAGGCCGCTGATCTTCACATAGGAGCGCAGGGACATTCCCGGAAGATATTCCATTACCAGATAAGCGGTATTGTTCTCTTGGAAAAATCCCAGCACCTGCACGATCCCGTCGATCTTGCGCAATGCCTGCATGGTATTCGCCTCTTTGATAAAGCTCATGAGCCCCTTGTCATAATATTGTTTTTGCTGGCTGCCGCTTACATGGATACTGCAATCGCCGTCGGCCATCATGGTACGTTCGGCCAGTCCATTCGGAAAATACTCTTTTATCGCAACCTTTTTCTCCTCCGCCAGATCCATCGCCAGGTAAGTAATCCCAAACCCGCCGATTCCCAATGTCCGTCCGATCAGGTATCTCCCGTGAAGCACTGTCATGGTAGGCAGGATGCGAAAGGGTCTGTCCTTTTCATATTCCTGTCTGTCAAAACCGCAAACAGGACATTTCCCTCCACCATTTGGCACATCCATACATCCAAGGCATAATTTGTCCGGATCCGTCATAATCGTTTATTTCCTCCATGTCAAATTCGCAAACTGCGCATATCCCTGCGAACCGTCTACTTATCTGTAACTTCATCCCAGCTGAACTGCTCTCCGCAGCAGGGGATTATCATCAGTTTTGTCTCTCCGATCTGCAACACATCATAAGCTTTCATTTTTACATTATCCAGAACCACATCATCATTCAGATAGAATAATTCTCTTGACTCGCCCGGCTGTGCGATAAATACCCGGCTTCTTGGCTCATAGATCACACAGGCATGACGGTTTCTGGACACGCTTTTATCCAGCCCCAAAATAATATCCATGTCCGAGGCCCGCCCGATAAAATTCTTCCCGCTGTGAAGTTTGAAGCTTTCGCCAAAATATTCACCTTTGATACATACCAGCCACCCGACTACCGGCTCGACGCCCAGTATCCTCTGGTACTGCCCGATCGTTACCCCTTCATCCACAGCCTGAGATACAAAGGATGGCGCCGGCTGCTTCACCGGCATCGGCTGCTTCATCAGCTCCGGCTGAATTACCGGCTGTGACGCTCCAAAGGGTATTGGCCCGGACAAGGGTTCCGTCTGTTGAAATTCCGTCTGCAGACAATGCGGACATTCCGCGAATCTGTCGCCATCATAAAAATGGCCGTTGGGACATTTGGTTAAGTTCATTTCTTTTCCTCCATTCTTTTTGTTTGCTTGTTTTACAGATCATATCCAATGCAGATAACCGAAACATTATCAATTGGGGGTGTTCCATATTCCCGTACGGCTCCCACCAGCAGATCTGCTGTCGTCTCAAAACTATCCCTGCCCATATCCAGCAGATTCCTGATCTGCTCTTCTGTCAGGGCCTTATACAGCCCGTCGCTGCAGAGCAGGATCATATCGCCCCTGCACAGTTCACAGGGCTTTTCCAGTATTTCATATTCCCGAATCCGCCCCATCCCCAAAAAACTTACCAGCGCCTCGCCTCTTGCTATTTCAGAAAGGAATTCCTCTTCTGTCAGCAATCCTTCTTTCCTGCGCTGTTCCAGTTCTGTCCTGTAATTATGCGGAAGGAACGGGCATGTTAAAGAGTCCTCTCTCATCAGATATATCTTGCTGTCTCCTATGGAAAACCAGTAGAGCCTGTCTTCATAAATGTACACCGCTACCGCTGTGCTTCCGCTCTCCAGGAGATTCCCCTTTTCATCCTGCAGACAACAGATTTCGTGATTCATCACCTGCATGGCCTGGCAGAAAAATGCCGGTACATTGCCAACCGGTATGTTTTCCTGCCGGAAGCAGTCTATCATTTTGTTAACGGCACATGCGCTGGCCCGTTCTCCGCCTTCAAGCCCTCCCATACCATCACATATGACAGCCAGCACATCCCGCTTTTTTCCCATACCGCTCTCATCAGGGCAGTCCTCCTCTCTCCCTTCATACCACATAGCATCCTGCTGGTACTTTCTGCCCCCTATGAGAGATGCCGCGCAAATTTTTATCTTATCAGGAAAAACCATGGGAGGAATCATCTGTACTGTCACATCTTCCTGCACCTTCACATCATACGTTGCTGTCAGTTGTCCCGGTATCACCGTAACCGCATCGTCAGCCATGGTTTTATCCTTTTCCCGATCCATACCCTTTCTCAACAGGTTCAGCATGATATATCTTTCTCCTCCTTCCATCGCAGCATCAGCTCCATGCTTCCTGCACTGACCACATCATCCTGCTGCAGCTTTCTGCGACCCTTTATCCTCACGCCATTCACACATGTCCCGTTGGATGCCTCCAAATCCGTAATAAACAGGCTCCCCTGCTCATATTCCAGAGCGAAATGCTGACGGGACATCAGGGCATCATCGAAATAGACGTCGCATATGTCAGACCTGCCTATGATCGCCGATCCATGCAATATGTAAGATATTACCTGCCCTCCGTTTCCTGTATTTTTAGGATAGAAATCTATTCTGATCCCATCATCTTTTTTCAGAATCACATGTTTTCTGGCAGTTCCTGCGTCTGTATGGAGCGTTTCCTCTTCTACCCCCTGTATCTGGCGGCCTTTCTTTTTGAACTTGAGAAAATACACCGCCACTGCGGCAGCCATGAGCACTATCGCTGTAGCCAGGGGCAAACCTATAACCCATGGAGAAAAACCTGTTTTGCCTTCTGCTTCCTGCTCTTCTTCTCTCTGCTTTCCGGTCAGTTCAATTTCACAGCTCTGCTCCAGCGGATTTTTTTCCATAGAAACATCTGTCATATTGATGAAAGCAAGCTCATAACTCCCCTGATAAAATTCCGTCCCGAAAACCAGCCGCACCCTTTCATTGTCCAGCCTCTCTATACTGACCGGTACCGTCACTTCATCTTCAGCCTTTAGCTGATAATTGGATGCCGTATCCATCCCCTCTACCGGTTCGCTGAAAGCCACATTCAGATGACTGCCATCCTCCTGCTCCACTGATATAACTCTGGGCGGTTCCTGATCCGGTGTCCACCGGCCTATGTATGCAGATATTTCTTTTTTCAGATTCCATGGTTCAAATACGATCGTCAATGGCTCCGTCTGATAGCTGACCATATTGTTTTGAGACCGTACTGTCAGTATCAAAGCTGACCGGATCATATCCAGCATCCCGTCCATTACATCCCTGGCATCTGCCGCTTCCCACAGTACCATCTCTCCGCCTGTTTCGCGGACGAACTCGCCAAAGCGGTTTATGTCCTCCTTTTTTCCGTTTTTTTCCACCATACCATATACGGCAATTCCCTGCTGTGTCAGTTCCTTAAGGGCTTCCTGCTGTGTTGTATCTCCTGTAAGCCCCTCATCCATACCGTCTGTAATCACGATCAGGGTTTTTCTGACAAAGCCCTCTCCCTGTTCCTGCCCGGCTAATTCCGTAACTTTTTTGATACCGTCAAAAAGTTTTGTGTTCTGAGAATTCCTCTCCAACGCCGTTATAAGCTCCTTCGTCTCTTCGGCAGTTTCATCTCCTTCCAGCGCCACCCGCACTTCATCTCCGAAAGTTACAAGAATGATTCTCTCTCCTTCTGCTCTGTTCTCATATAATTTCAGGAGTTCTTCCCGAACGGTCTCGAATTCTGTCTGCGGCATGGATCCGGATACATCCAATAACAGATAAATACAGCTTTCTCCGGCCATTTCTTCCAAAGCCTGCAGTGACACGTTTTCCAGTTTTTCTTCCTTTCTGTATACAGAAATCTGCTCCACGGACACACTGCTGCCGTCATGCCCTCCTATACATAACCGGATCTCAGGCATTCTTACATCCACCTGATCTACCAGGATATCCGGCGTGTACAGAAGACCTTCCTCTTCTTCCTGTGCAGCATGCACATCACAGCCAGCCCAGGCCAGAAACATTAAAATCAGGCACATCCATAGAACTACACTTCTTCTCCAACTATCTATTCTTCTTCCCATGTATGCCCCTCCCTGCAAAAGGCGACAAACTCAAATACGCTGTTTCCCACCCTGAAGCGGTCTCCGCTCTCAATTCTGACCGGATGTCCTACTGCCTCTTCTTCCCGATAGACCAAATTGCCCTTTAAAGGCATAAGAATAAATTGATTGTGCGTATGGTCATACACTACACTGCAATGTCCCTCCCGTGAGATCTCAGGATCCTCGCTCACATAAATATCCTGCCCGCTGTTTCTCCCAAGATTGTTATATCCGTGATGCAACCGATAATCCCTCCCCCGTTCCGGCCCGGCAACACATACCAACCATCCCGTGACAGGATCATTTCCCCTGATCTTTGAAAAGATTCCGATGGTACGCTCCGGATCCGTCTCTTCCATCTTTCTTCCTCCAAGCAGGACTGTCTCCCGTTCATCTTTATCTGATGCCAGTTGCCATGCCGATACCGTCCAGGATTCCTGCTTCCCTTCCTTCATCCGTTTGCACATCGGACATTCCGTATTCTTTCCATCATCGTAAAAATGCCCTGCCGGACATCGTATAATCGCCATTTTTTCCCACTCTTTCCGTAATATCTAAAACCATATCCCCAACGCTGTATAATTATCCATATTGTGTCCCATACCTGTCTGCCGTACCTGCATTTTCATCCGTTCAAGCCATTCCTTCACGTTTCCACTCTGTTTCAGGCATTCTTCCATCCTATCCTCCGTAATCCATTCCCAGAAACCGTCTGTACACAAAAGTACCTTCATTCCCGATTCTGATAACACTGTGGGACCGCATTCATACTTCACATCGCCCTCCCGGCTTCCCAGAACCCGCAATACTCTGTTCCGATCCGGATGATTCCTTATCTCGGACTCCCTGATTTGCCCTCCCAAAACCAGCATTTGAGGGACACTGTGATCAAGAGAACGGAACACCATTCTCTCCTTCTGAAAAAGATAAATACGCGAATCGCCGATATGTGCCCAGGACAGCTCCCGCCCACGCAGAACACACCCTGCCAACGTGGTCTTCATCGTTTCCGTATTTTTCAGTTTATCTTGTGCAAGAAGCAGCTTTTCATTCCCCCTGATAAACACCTCACGGAAATAATCTTCTATTTCCCTCCCCTGCGACAGGCATTCTTTACAATGATCAATTATCATCTGGGAGGCCTCCTTTCCCCGGCCGTGTCCTCCCAGACCGTCTGCAACCCAAAATGCGCTCATTCCGGAGCCGCTAAATACCTCTGCAGAGTCTTCCTGATAATCCCTTTCACCTTTTTCATGTACGATTGCGTATTCAAACATAAAAACGCCTTCCCTTTGTTTTTTATTAGAAAGATTTTAGCATTTATTAATTTTCTTTTTATAAAATGTCATTTTTCGCCAGCTTTTTGTAATAAATGGAAGAGCGAACTCTGTCACCCTCCGCAAGCCAGCTAACAAAAAAGACAGGTGGATTTATTCCATCTGTCCTCTGTCTTCGAGCCACTCGGCTAGCTTTTTGGCTTCTGATTGCCTATTCTTTAATCTTATCGATATCTGTCAGATTCACACCTAAAGATGTCAAAACAGCTTTTAATGATAAATAATCATTTTTCAGTCCATCATACGTTTTATTTGCATTTTCCTCTTTTGCGTTCTTCATATGTGCCTGTACCTTCTGAAACTGGTCGACTACATCTTTTACAATTTCACCATTGCAAGGCATGTTTTCACCTCCTGAATATGGGAAGCCGTTATTTTAATGGATTCAGTATACCATAATCCGGACACAAAATCTATTATAATCAGGTAATTCTACCATTTCCCCTGCTCTCCTACGCGCCTGCTCATTTCCTCCAGCATTTCTTTGACCATGTCCCGATTTCCGGCTCCATCCGACATTTTGTATACCGCCTGTAAATGGTTGGAAAAGTCATGCCGGATCATTCGCAGTTCTTCCGCGCTCCGGCCTGCCGCCTGGAAGTAAGCATATTCCTGTTGCCTGAGTCTCTCCTGCTCCATGATTTTCTCTTCCACATCCTGTTTTTTCAGGATACTTTCCAGAAAATAAAGCATCATGACATCCACTACGAAACTGAATATCCCTATCGCAAGACCAATCTGCGCAACCCGTTCCGTAAAATCATTGCACAGAATAAAAAAAGCCATTCCCAACACAAACTGATACGCCAGGAGCAACAGGAACGCTCCGAAGAGCTTTTTCTGTTTTTTCCGAATCAGGCATAAATATATGGCTGCTTCCACCATAATTATCAGCCCGCAGCACAAATTCCCCACCTGACTGGTCATTATCAACGCTTCGGGTATTTGCCCTTTGAGATATATTTCAATCATTTCCGGTATAAAAACACGTACGCATAATACCCCCGTTATATCTCCAATTAACCCTGTAAGAAACCAATACACAACCACCGCAAGCCTTCGTTTCCAGCTGTCCTTATATAAAAGCTCCAACAGTGCTGCCGTAAGAACTATGACACAAACATAAGGATAGATCACCGAAGAGAATTTGACCGCATAACGTGAAAGGAGAAACCATACCTCGTAAAGAGACGAAAAAACAAACCATATTGCAGATTTCTTACCCCTCCGCGGCATCAGAATACATATGGCGGGCAGATAAAATGCCATTAAAATATTTAAGTAACTAATTATAAGCGCATAGCCTACTTCCGACATACCGCTCCGTCCCCTTTCCAGCCATATCCCTCATCCGCTCCCTGCTCCCCTACGCGCCTGCTCATCTCCTCCAACATTTCTTTAACCGTATCCCTGTTCCCGGCTCCATCCGACATTTTGTATACCGCCTGCAGATGGTTGGAAAAGTCATGCCGGATCATACGCAACTCTTCCGCGCTCCGGCCTGCCGCCTGGAAGTAAGCATATTCCTGCCGCCTGAGACGCTCCTGCTCCATGATTTTCGTTTCCACATCCTGTTTTTTCAGAATACCTTCCAGAAAATAAAGCATCATGATATCCACAACAACACTGAAAACTTCGATCGCAAGGCCAATCTGCGCCACCCGTTCCGTAAAATCATTGCACAGAATAAAAAAAGCCATTCCCAGCACAAACTGATACACCAGAAGCAGCAGGAACGCCCCGAAGAGCTTTTTCTGCTTTTTCCGGATCAGGCATAAATATATGGATGCTTCCACCATAATTATTAGCCCACAGCACAAATTTCCCATCAGACTAGTCATTATCGCCGCTTCCGGTATTTCTCCGTTGAGATATATCTCAACCACTTCTGGTATAAAGAATCGCAGACAAAATACCCCTGTTATATCTGCAATCACTCCTGTAGAAATAATATACAGGACAACTGCAAGTTTCCGTTTCCAGCCATCCCTGTATAAAAGCTCCAACAGCACTACCGTAATAACTATGATACAGATAAGATGATAGATCACCGAAGAGAATTCCATCACATATCGTGAAAGAATGATCCATACCATAAAAAGCGATGACCAGGCAATCCATGCCATGAATTTCTTTCCCCTGCGCGGCGTCAGAATACACATGGCGGGCAGATAAAATGCCATAAAGTTATTGATATAATTGATAATGAAAGTATAACCTACTTCCTTCATGAAGCTCCGTCTCCCATCTGGCTGTATTCCCCGTCCGCTCCCGGCTCCCCTACGCGCCTGCTCATTTCCTCCAGCATTTCCTTGACCATACCCCGATTTCCGGCTCCGTCCGACATTTTGTATACCGCCTGTAAATGATTGGAAAAATCATGCCGGATCATTCGCAATTCTTCCGCGCTCCGGCCTGCCGCCCGGAAGTAATCATACTCCTGTTGCCTGAGACGCTCCTGCTCCCTGATCTTCTCTTCCACATCCTGCTTTTTCAGAACACTTTCCAGGAAATACAGCATCATGACACCCACCACAGAACTAAACATCTCTATTGCGATACCAATTTGTACTACCCGTTCCGTAAAATCATTGCACAGAATAAAAAAAACTGTCCCCAGCACAAACTGATACACAGGAAGCAACAGGAACGCCCCGAAAAGCTTTTTCTGCTTTTTCCGAATCAGGCACAAATATGTGATTGCCTCCACCATGATCAGTACCCCACAGCACAGGCTCCCCATCAGACTGGTCATAATCGCCGCTTCCGGTATTTGTCCGTTGAGATATATTTCAATCACTTTCGGTATAAAGAATCGCAGACATAATACACATGGTATATCTCCCACCAGCCCTGTAAAGACTAAATACAGGCCAACCGCAAACTTCCGTTTTCGACTGTCCTTATAAAAAAGCTCTAGCAGTACTGTTAAAATAACAAAGATACAGATAAAAGGATAGATTATCGCAGAGAATTCCATTACATAACGTGAAAGAAAAAACCACGCCACATAAAATGAGGCAAAAACAAACCATACTACAGATTTCTTTCCCCTCCGCGGCGTCAGAATACACATGGCAGGCAGATAAAATGCCATTAAAATATTCAGGTAACTGATTATAATCGCATAACCTACTTCCGGCATACCGCTCCGTCCCCCATCCGGTCATATTCCTCATCCGCTCCCTGCTCCCCTACGCGCCTGCTCATCCCCTCCAGCATTTCCCTGACCATATCCCGATTTCCGGCTCCATCCGACATTTCGTATACCGCCTGCAGATGGTTGGAAAAGTCATGCCGGATCATTCGCAGTTCTTCCGCGCTCCGGCCTGCTGCCCGGAAGTAAACATATTCCTGTTGCCTGAGACGCTCCTGTTCCCTGATTTTTGCCTCCACGTCATGTTTTTCCAGAATGCTGTGCAGGAAATGCAGCATCGACAGATCCATTGCAAAACCGAATATACCTATGATCAGTCCTGTTCGGGCTACCCGTACCGTAAAGTCACTGCATAAGGTGCAGAAGCCAGCCACCAGAATAAATTGATAAAGGGGGAGCAGCAAAAATGCCAGAAAGAGCTTCCCCTCCTTTTTTTCGACCAGGCAAAAATAAGCAGCGGTAATTGCCGTGTATACCATTTCAAAGCATAAATTTCCAATCAACTGCATCTGGTTCGCCATATTCCCCATCTGGGCATGGAAATACATGCTGCCGATTGCGGGTATCACAATCCTTAAAAAAAGCACCGACAGCACTTCCGATACCGTTCCGATTCCAAAGGTAATAAACGCAATAACAGACAGAAGCCGTTTCCATGAATCAAGGTAAAGCAGCTTCATAAGGATCCACATTAAAGCGACATTTCCGCTAATCATATAGACCACCAAAGGAAATTCCAGCACAAAGCGGGAAAGAATTACCCACAGACTGTACCAGAAAGACAGAACCGCCCAGTTAAGATACCTGCTTCCTTTCCTGGGAGTTAGAATATAGACCGACGGCAGATAAAAGGCTAAAAAAGTGATAAGACAATTGATAACCGCAGAATACCAAATTTCATTCATACCCTGCTCCGAAGGTACTCCCAAAAACGCTCCTTCGCCTCCCCGTATCTTGCCCGGCTGACGGGAATCCTGATTCCTCCCATAAGTTCCATATTGTGTCCCTGAAATGCCGCCACATAGCTCAGATTCACAACAAAGCTCTGATGAACACGCACAAACTGTTCCGGCAGCTTTTTCACCAGCTCCTCAAGCTTCATCCTGACCGTCCAGCTTTGCCCCTGCTGACCGTGTATCTCCAGCATACGCAGATTGCTCTCTATGTAACTGATATCTCCCGGAAGGAGCCGGAGCACACCATCCTTTACCGGTATCGCCAGTATCGTCTCTTCGTTGTGGCGGAGCCTTGCCACCGCTTTGTCTACTGCCATGCGGAGTCTCTCCTGCGTCACCGGCTTGATTAGATAGGAGACCGGCTCCGTCTCAAAAGCCTGCTCCGCATATTCCGCATAGCCTGTCATATAAATCACATAGATCTGTCCAAAACGTTTTTGAAGATTTCTGACAACAGAAAGCCCGTCCGTATCCCTGAACCGGATATCCATAAGCAATATATCCTGAAGCTGCTTTCCCGCCCGCTCCCACTCGTCCAGAAGGTCGCTGGCCTCTCTGTAAACCTTCACCTGAAATGCATCCCCGAAACAGCCGGAGAGCTGCGTCAAAACCTCCTGCAGGTTATCTTTTTCATCTTCGCACACCGCGATCCTGTACATAGCTGTACCTTGCCCCTTTCTCAATATCCGGCACAGCCGCATAATTCAGTATTGCATCCACTGTCACCAGCTTTTCTCCACACTCCATATTCAGGCTGCCCTGATAACGGTTTATCGTTCTTTCCACCAGCTTCAGCCCCAAACCGTGTTCTCCTGTCCTTTTTCCGGTCAGGGGGCGCCCCTCTCTTTTTCCCCATTCGGTATCGTTTGTGTTCTGCACCTTTAAGACCAGGCAGCCGCCCTGACAGTCCGCCCTCACCCTGAGTACCTTTGAAACAGCGCTGTCCTTCACCCTGTCACAGGCCTCCAGTCCGTTATCGATCAGATTGCAGAACAGACTGCACAGATCCACCGGATCCACCCTGGGCTCTTCCTCGATCCGTACCCTGAAATCAGCCTCGATCCCCGTTTCCTGGGCACGGTGGTATTTCATCGTCAAAACGGAATTTACCAGCGGGTTTTCACAAAACCGGTAGACCTGCGTCTGTTTCATCATCTGATCGGCCGTATCCATAACCTCTTTCACATCCGAGAACTCTTTTTTCTCTTCCAGCAGTTCCCTTGCCTGCTCTAACTGACCCAGAAGCTGTCTCTTCACCTTTTCCAGATTTTGGATATCCTCATGCTGTCTCTCATAGTAATCCAGTTCCAGCTGTCTCTGTGCGTACAGCTTTCCCAGCCGCTCTTCCAGCAGCTGTTTTTCCTCCATGCGCGACAATACCATGAGGATCACTTCATCCGCACCGAAACCAAATATCAGCATCATTATGCTGAAACGGATGATATCCGGCGTTACCTCCCGGCACGCCAAAAAGAAACACAGCATCAGAAGAATCTGCCAGACCTGAATGACCAGCAGCAGCCATACTCCCTTTTCGCTTATCCTTCCCCGCGCCGCCCTTTTCCTGGCTGTCAGGTACACAATACCTCCTGCCAGAAGCATTCCTGCAAGAATAGACAATATCCATATATTGCCCAGCCTGTTTATCAAAAAGTTAAATATATCCTCCATGTCTTCTCCTGTCCGGGTGATTTCCCATAGACAATTATAGTCTCAAAGCAGGACGATAGCAATGTAAAAATAGAAATTCCACAAAATCAGTCCATGCAAAAGAAGGAGAGCCAAACGCTCTCCTTCCCTGTCTTAATAATCTGTAACTCTCTATTTATCATTCCGCTTCCGTTGAATAAGCCTCACTATGGCCAATCCGCCTAAAGAAACCGCAGCCAGTATCACCCACAGGGCAATCCGGCTGTCATCGCTGATCTCGTCATTGGCCACCTCAATGGTCATCGCCTGCCCAGAGCACACAGCACCGCTTCAACAGGATCTGCTCTTCCTTGTCCAGGCAGGCGGGCTGAAACTCTTCATTCGTCATTTTTTGTTAGGGCTCTTGTAATTAGCCAGTTGGTCAATCGGTAGTGGTCATCCACCTGTCATCATCAATCATCCCATTGGCAAACGTCTGCTGCAGAGTTTCCCGCGGCGACCCAAGCGCAAAATTAGGGCTCTTACAAAACGTATGATACCGGTTAATAGATTTGCTTTCCATATTTCCTTATATCCTCTAACAAAAATTCATTGCGGATGCTTTCAAAATCAAAAATGTCAATTTTACGGAGCGTATCGATTTCCATCAGTTCTTCTTCCAACCGCAATATGTCTTCACATCCATAAACCACAAAATCAATATCACTTGTCGCTCTCGCCGTGCCCGTGGCAAAGGAACCAAACAAATCCAGCCGTCTGACTCCATTTGCCCTGCATATTGCGCTGACTTTCTCAACCACTTCAGAAATTGACATGATCCGGGCGTTTTCTTCTGTAGCCTCCTTCTGAAAGACTGTCTTTTCAGGTGTATCTATCGCTTCCTTCTTTTCACGCATCGCACGCTTCCACACTCTTTCTCTACCCTTTTACAGCCTCCATCAAAATCTTAATGCACAGGTCAATCCCAAGATTCCCGGCATTCAGATACATATCATAGCCTTTCGGGTCTCCCCATTCCTGATTGGTAAGTGCATTATGGAAATTCCTTCTTCTTTTGTCATTCTTTTTCAGGGCGTTTTCCGCTTCCACCTTTTGGATACCCTCCCTCTCTATGGCTCTTTGCACCCTCTTTTCATGATCTGCATAAATAAATACCCGCAGGGTGTTTTCCTTCTCTCTTAAGATATACCCGGATGCCCTGCCCACGATCACGCAATTCCCTTCTTCGGCTGCCTGCTCAATGATACTCTTTTCTTCCAGAAAAAGCTTATCCGCCAACGGCAGATCCTTATTTCCTGAAAGACCGCCCAAAGGAGTTTTTGAAAGGTTAAGAAGAATATTTCCCGAACTGCTCTCTTCCAGTCCCTCAATCTTAAAAAATGGTATGTCGAGCTTTTGCGCCGCTTCCATAAGGATATTCCGGTCATAAAGCTTATACCCAAGGGCTTCCGCCAGCCTTTTTCCAATCTCGTGCCCTCCGCTGGCATAACGCCGTTCAATTGTTATAATATTATACATAAACGCATCCCCTTTCCATCCTTCCGCATTTTTACCTGTGCAAAACAGCGAAAATGGATGATTATTTTTCTCTTATTTCTATTATAATCACTCCTTCACCATAACTCAATTCATTTTTAAATAAGTAAAATAAGTATGTGCTCCGACGCTCATCTGGTACAGTTAATTATTTCTTTTATATTCTCCTCTGCGCTTCCAACCAGCCTGATGATATCAGGCAGTTGATAAAAATTGACAGTATTTTCAATACTGAACTCTTCTTTTACAGCGGAGCATAAAAATATCCTTTTATTTAATGCCAAAGCCATTCCCTAATAACTGAAATAGGCAGCCATTTTTCATAGCTGCCTACCCGCCAACGGAATATTTGGATTCGGGCATTACCCGCGCCTTCCTACGGTCCTATTTATTATATTCACAAACAAATATATTATCCCTACAAGGGCAATATTCTTCCATATAAATCTCTCCAGTTTGGCGGCAAAATGTTCATCTTATATATATCCAATTTCGTCTTTGATATAAGTTTATCTAATTCCTTTGCCAACATATCCGCCTCATTTTGCGGCAATATTTTCTTTAATGCATACACTCTTGAATATAGATTTGTATTATCCGGAAGAACATCTTCGCTATCTCTATTATCTGGTATTACCACAGAAGAAGTCATGCCTACCAACATAGAGTGATGTGCACAGTAATTTCTAAGGTTTCTGACAGCATCCAACCATGTATCCATCTGCTTTGTTACTTCCTTTTTGTAGTTCTTCCCCATATATGTATAATCCAATACTTCCTTTCGCAAATCGCCACGCAGATACGAATATAGCATTACTATGGTTCCCATTTCAAAATATGAAAACGCTGCCCACGCAGGCAATGCATTATTTTGACGGGTTCCTCCCCTACGATACTCTTTCAATTCTGGATGTTTAACTACATCTCTTCTCAGTTTTTCTTCATCATTTGTTAAGCCAACAAAAAACTTTGTATTGAAAAATGATACATTTCTATCTCTGGTCTTTTTATCCTTTTTACTCTTGGTAGGAGTATAATATTGCTTATCCAAGTAAAAACCTGCATCTCCGGTCTTTAACGAAACCGCATTCGCAATCGCACTCTTAAAATAGATTTCTGCCTTCTTACAATATTTAAACAATAACAATCTCAGTTGCACGTCGAAATCATAAAGTTCAAAGAAAACCTTAGCATCTGCTTTGCTTCCAAACACATTGACCTGCGTTAAAAGATATTTCCCATAACGGCTTGCTCTAAAGTATCCTGCATACCCTAGAAAATCTCTCATCTTTTTTCTCTGCCGGAAGTTCACATATTTTTTCATCAGAACAACTTGATCTTCCAAATCTATCGGTAATTCAGTATTTGGCACTCGTAACACCCTCTTTCACAGTAAAAAAAAGAATGGATATACCATTCTTAATCCCGCCAATAGAATATTTGGATTCGGGCATTACCCATGCCTTCCTACGGTCTGTAATTATACTAGCATATACATAACAAAACTTCAACCACTTTTTTACCGTTCTTATTATAATCACTCCTTCGCCATAACTCAATTCATTTTTAAATAAGTATGTGCTCCGACGCTCATCTGGTACAGTTAATTATTTCTTTTATATTCTCCTCTGCGCTTCCGACCAGCCTGATGATATCAGGCAGTTGATAAAAATTAACAGTATTTTCAATACTGAACTCTTCTTTTACAGCGGAGCATAAAAATATCCTTTTATTTAATGCCAGAGCCATTCCCAATTCAATATGCGTTCCTCTTCCCGCCGGAAGTAATATGATCACAACATCAGAATCAACAATACCCTTTTTCTCCAATTCAGAATATTCTATCAGCTCTTGGACAGTTGCTTCATGATTGATATTCTTTGCCCAGTTGTATGTATGCGTCCATCCATTTTCTTCTAATACCTTTGAATAATAATTTACTAATTCACAGTTTTTAAAGCCCGAACCTATATAAAATTTCATCTCTTTCCTCTCCTGAATTCATTTTAAGATTGTTTCTTTATCAATCAGTCCATATAAAGCCCCCTCTGCGCCTGGAACATCCTGGCATATCTGCCGCCCTGTTCCACCAGCTTATCATGTGTACCGCTTTCCACAATTTTTCCCTTTTCCACATACAAGATCCGGTCTGCCAACCGGGCTGCCCCCAGGCGGTGGGTTACTATGATCCCTGTCTTCCCTCTACAAATCCTGCGAAACTCTTCATAGATATGGTACTCACTTCTGGCATCCAATGCCGCAGTAGGCTCGTCTAACACAACAAGCTTCCCTTCCTTATAATAGCCTCTCGCCATTGCAAGTTTCTGCCATTCTCCACGGGACAGATCCCTTCCGCCAAATTCCATCCCCAACGCAGTTCCCAGGCCCTTTGGATATTTATCAATAGGGAACCTGACCTCCCTTAAGAGCTCCTGTAGCTTCTCTTCGTCAGCCGTCTCATTCAATGCCACATTTTCCAGGATCGTCACTTTATATTGATTAAAATCCTCAAAAACGGCTGTCGTGTTTTTGACAAGGAAGCGATAGTCTATATGGGATATATCCTGACCTGCATACGTTATTACCCCTTTCTGCGGCGTGTAGAGTCCCAGCAACAGCTTGACGATTGTGGATTTTCCCGCGCCGTTTGCCCCTACCAGAGCAATCACCTCCCCCGGGCAGATATGACAGTTCAGTTTCCGAACCTGGCTTTTGTCTGTTCCGGGATACTGAAAGGATACATCCTCTGCGGCAATCTCACCCCAGGGTGATACCTGCCGCGTCCTCTCCTCCTCTTCCAGGTCAAAGAGTCTAAATCCCTCATAGACCTCATGCAGCAGTTCCCGCATCCCAACCGCTTTGTCCACCAGCCTCTTATTGGCCGAAAACGTGGCATTGACTGCTGAAAACAGCGCCCCTAACTGTGCGGCCAAAAGGATTCCCTTTGCGCATAACAGGACGCCGGCTGCAATGCAGGCGGTGTAGGCAACGCTGTCAAGCACATCCAGGCACAGTCCCAGCAGATATATTTTCCGGTATTCTCTTTTTTCCCGGTCCAGAAGACCGTTTAGGAGGCTTCCCCTTTTCTGCAGGAAATAGCCTGTGGTGTCCCAAAACCGTGTCTCCTTCGCATACCCCTGCCAACGATAAGATCGGTATAGGCGTCTATCTCCCTGCGGTTTTCCCTCTGCCGATAGTTAAATTCCATAATTCTTCTGCTTAACACGCTGCGCAGCAATACCGGCAGGAAAATAAACAGGACGATGGCTGCAAGCGGCGGATAGAACGACCAGAGCAGGACGGTCATCATCACTACTGTGACGCATTTCGAAACCATAGAGGACATGCTTACGATAAAGTACATAAATGCCCCGTCATGCAGGGCGTCCGCAGCAGTCCCTATAAAATCATTGATGTGGGGATCATCATAACTGGCAAGGGAAAGCCTTTCAGCCTTGCCATGCAGCTTTTTATATGCCGCTTTCTTTATCCGGTTGCGCAACAGGGTATCCGGAGTTTCTGACAGAACAGGCAGCCCATTGGCTACGCCCAGGCTCAGGACGAAAAGAAGTATCAGAGCTAAGAACCTCTCTCTTCCCCCTACGGCTCCTGAATAATCTACAAACGCTGTCAGTCTCTCCAGAAGCTGATTCCATACATATACCACTGCAACAGGCAAAAGTCCCATCGCAGATATATTCCCGCACAAAAAAGAATCTCCCAGGGGGCGCATTTCGCCGAAAACCGCAGGATCCGTCCCACTGTTTTAAAATATGGGATTCCTTCATATTGTTTTTCATCCCTGTCCATCATAGATACCACTCCTTCTGCATCTGATACATCTGCGCGTATATGCCGTCCCTTGCAATCAGGCTGTCATGTGTCCCTTCCTCTGCTATTTCCCCGTCCTTTAACAACAGGATGCGGTCACAAAACTGAACCGACCCCAGCCTGTGTGTGATCAGGATACCGCTGGTATCTTTTGTCATTTCCGCATACTGGCGGTATATCTCCACTTCGGCCAGAGGATCCGCCGCTGATGAAGGTTCGTCCAGCACGATAAATGCCGCGTTATGGTACAATACCCTTGCAATAGCCAGCTTCTGCCACTGCCCGTTTGACAGGTCAACTCCCCCATTGATCTTTTTCCCCAGGACAGCGTCCAGATCTTTACAGTCAGACAATATCTTATCCCCGTCCACCGCCCTCAAAGCCCGGATATACCCTGCTTCATCCCTCTGGCCTTCCAGGTCGTCAAAGGCCAGATTTTCCCGCAAGGTGATCTCATACCTGGCATAGTCCTGGAATACCACGCCGTAAATCTGTTTCCGCTGCTTACTGGTCATGGAAGACACATCCGTTCCGTTATACCGTATCGTTCCTTTTTCCGGCTTATAGAATCCCAGAACCAGCTTCGCAAGGGTCGATTTTCCGGAGCCGTTCTCTCCCACAAGGGCAATCTGTTCCCCTGCATTTATTGTAAATGTGACCCCTTTGAGAATATAGGTATCACTGTTTGGGTACCGGAACCATACATGGTCGATTTCCATGATTCCCGGTTCGGAAGCTGCCGCCTCCATCTCTTCCTTCCTTTCTTCGGGAATCTCCAAATCCTTCTTCTCCTGGCCGGTTCCTTCCGCCAGGTCTTTCAACGCCTTTTTGTCCAGGAGCAATGTCCTTCCATGAAGGATTCCCCAGACCGCCCCGTTTATCCCCCATATGAAATCATCGGAAAACTCCCTCAGCCCTTCCACCACAGCCACCAGAAGGCCTATCGTAATCATGCCCTGTTCCAGCCCGGGCAGAAGAAGATAAACAACAAGTCCGATTCCAGCGCCCATCAGAAAGAACAGGCCTGCGCTGGCAAGGCGGGTGGTCAGGGTAAGCCTTACCAGCTTCCGATTATAGTCATCATAGCTCCCCTCCCACTTCCTTCCAAAAAAGCCAAAACTGTCAAAGATTCTTGTTTCCTTAAGATACCCTCTGGTACTGAGCACATCGGAGTAATACTGCTGATGTCTGAGCCGCTTATAGTTATCTCTCCACCCCTGGTTTTCCTTAAAAGTCAGGGAAATATTCACAATCCATACCGGCAGGAGCATCAGTGCGCTCAGCATCATGATCTGCCATCCGGCCTGCGCTATGATCCGAAAGACACCGATCACGGTTATCACACTGGCACAAAGGGTAAGCGCTCCATCCATCATGTTTACATAAAGATCCTTAAGCCCATTTCGCAGCCTTCCTATCCTGTTTTGAATATCGGGATTCTCGAGGGAAAGCAGGTCTACCCGCATACAAAGGGAAAGGAATTCCTGCATCATCGTTTTTTCCGTATCGTGCCGTATCGACAGATGCGCCCCTTTCCGCATAAATTGCAGGACATTTTGCAGGATCTTTGTGAGTCCGAGAAACAGGATGTATATTATGACGTATCCAGTTATGCCGCCCTTTCCCTCCACCGCATCCAAAACCGTTTGAAGAATCCTTAATGATATAACAGGTAAAACTCCCATTCCAATGGCGCAGATCATACAGATAAAAAGGCTTGCCGTATTTCTTTTCAACATCATTATTTAATCCTTTGCCTTCCTGACCAGCTCTTTCAAACAATTGCTGCTCACAAAGGGAGCCAGTCTTCTCACATGCTCCAGATAAATATCCTCCTTACAACGACTTAACAGCTCTTCTAAGCACTTCTGCCCCAAAAACGGCACCAGCTTCATAATCTCTTCCCTGCCAATCTCATCTTTAATGTGCAGTACCAGTTCATCCAAAGTGCGGTCGTTTAAAAACGGAGCCAGCTTCATAACTGTTTTTATGTCCATTTCCACTTCAAAATCCTGCAAAATCTCATCCAGATCATCCTCTTCCAGATAAGGAGCCAGTTCAATGAGAGTAGAGCTGTCCATCTTTCTTTTATCTCTTACACCATGTTTCTCCTGCTCAGGTTCCTCTGTTGAATCATACTCCCGCCGGATTTCATCCTGTTTAGAGTTTTCCTGCAAATTCTCACTTACCAGCCTTTTTACCTCCTCAGGCGGCAACAGGGGCACTATATTTTTAATTTCCTCCATAGTAACCGCCGCTGTCCCGTCCTCATCCCTGTGAATCACTTTCGCAATGGTATTTGCCTCTTCCTCCGTTCCCAAAAGCTGATCGAGACGAATCTGCAAAATCTCGCATAACTGCCCCAACTTGGCGATATCCGGCATAGAATTTCCTCTTTCCCAATTAGAAACAGCCTGATAACTGACCTCCATGGCATCGGCCAAATTCATCTGTGTCATATTCCGGGCAATCCTCGCTTCTTTGATTTTTTGGGCTGTTTTGGCAGTATCAAACATATTTTTATTCTCCTTTGCTTCTTTATGAAATGATAGAAACTGCTTTTCACACAGAATGCTCCGGCTCTCCTGATTTATTTTGCGTCCGGCTCGCTTTCCATGCAACATTAATATAACTGATCAGCGCCAGGATTGGAAACAACCCGTGCTTGATATTCGCATTTATTCTGACTCAAGCAGCTCTTGAGCTGCTATACTTCACGAACTGCCCTTATGTCAAAAGACCGGATATCTGAAATATCCGGCCTCTGCCCTACGAAATCTCCTGCGAAAGGAAATGTCTCATACTTTCATCATCGCCAGCACCATCTGTGCTGTCTCCACAATATTGGTACCGCTGTCCATACTGCACTTCTGCATATATTTATGAGCCTCCTCCTCCGTCATATGATTGCGGCTCATCAGAACCTCCTTGGCCCTGCGGATCAGCTTCTGCTCCTCCTCGCTCCTTTCCCTGGGCCTGGCCCGCTGCCTGCGCCTGCGCACCTCAATATTGCGGGTCATCAATGTAACAGTATCCACAAGCTCGTGAACCTTAAGAGGCATGGAAAGGCACATAATCCCGCTTCCCTCAAGATTCTCGGAAATCACATGCCGGGAAGCCATCACCAGCATTTCAAAGCTTTCCGGGAGATATTCATGGAGTTGGGAATACATCATATCCGCCAGTTTGTATCCGCACAGGACAATTCCATCATTTAATGTATCTGTAAAAGCAATTGCCTGTGCGCCGGTGGTACATATCCCTGCCACCGAAATGCCGTTCCTGACAAGAAGATTCTTTATATTTTTAGCGTCATCTATCTTAGGCAAAGCTACAACTACTCCGGTCACAGACCCACCTCCTTGCCATCCGGACTTTTCAGCAAACCATCAGAATCGGTTTAAATACTGGTTGATTTCCCAGTCTGTCACCTGTGCCCGATATTCGGCCCACTCTTCCTTTTTGGCCCGGATATACTTTTCAGACACATGTTTTCCGAGTACCTCCTGGACAAATTCATCCTTCTCAAGTTCATAAACGGCTTCGATCAGAGTTCCCGGTATTGCCTCTATTTTCAGTTTTTTCTTTTCCGCTTCCGTCAGGGCGAAGATATTGCAGTCCACGCTTTCGGGCGGAAGGATTTGATTCACAATACCATCCAGGCCTGCCCGCAGACACACGGCAAGAGCCAGATAAGGATTGGCCGACGGATCCGGACAGCGCAGTTCTATTCTGGTTCCCTCCCCTCTGGAAGCAGGAATCCGGATTAAAGGACTTCTGTTGGTAGCGCTCCATGCAAGATACACCGGCGCCTCATATCCGGGCACCAGCCTTTTGTAGGAATTCACCAGCGGATTGGTGATGGCTGTCATTCCTTTCATATGTTTCATGATCCCGCCGATAAAATGGCAGGCCTCTCTGCTGAGCCCCAACGGTTCCGAAGGATCTGCGAAAACATTTTTTCCTTCCTTTGACAGAGACATGTTGATATGCATACCGGAGCCATTGATTCCAAACTTGGGCTTTGGCATAAAGGTGGCGTGCAGTCCATGCCTTTTGGCAATGGTCTTGACCGCCAGCTTAAAGGTCATGATATTGTCCGCCGTTGCCAGTGCTTCGTCGTATTTAAAATCAATCTCATGCTGAGCAGGAGCCACCTCATGATGGGATGCCTCAATCACAAAGCCCATATCCTCCAGCGTCAGCACAATATCCCTCCTTGCATTCTCTCCCAGATCCAGAGGCCCCAGGTCAAAGTAGCCTGCCTGCTCATGTGTCAGGGTAGTCGGCATCCCGTTTTCATCCGTATGGAACAGGAAAAATTCACACTCCGGCCCCACCTCAAACTTATAGCCCAGCTCCGCCGCCTTTTCCACCGCACACTTTAAAATATATCTTGGGTCTCCTTCAAAGGGCTTTTTGTTGGGGCGGTACACATCACAGATCAGCCTTGCCACCTTGCCCTGCTGGGGACGCCAGGGAAAAATTTCAAAGGTACTCAAATCCGGGTACAGATACATATCCGACTCCTCGATCCGTGCAAATCCCTCAATGGAGGAACCATCAAACATGCATTCATTGTCCAGAGCCTTCTCCAGCTGGCTGGCGGTGATTGCCATATTTTTAAAGCTCCCGAACATATCCGTGAACTGAAGCCGGATAAACTCCACATCCTCATCCCTCACCAGCTCAATAATATCCTCCTTTGAATATCGCTTTCTCATATTGTTCCATTCCTTTCTTTCTCGTTATTCAGTTGCCCTGTTTCTATTATACTGTACTCTCACCCGGCTGCAACTTTATTCCCGCAGCCATTTGATCTCTTTACAAACCAGATTTATCAGACAGGGAAGATTTTATCCCTGCTCATTGCGCGGCAGATACGGCGCTTTAGCGGCAAGCTTCCACTGCACGGCCTGCGCATTAAAAAAGACATCCCTAAACCGACGGACCAGTGCCGTCGGTATAAGAACGCCTTTGTTCCATTTTATGATAAAACGCTGATGCTTCTTTGTCAATACTAAAAAAAACTAATCCTCCTCCACATATCTGGCCGTGGATTCCCGCTCCACCAACTCCGCTGAAAAAATGATCTGCTGATGCTCCTGCCTGCCGGCTATCACTTCAAACAACAGATGAATGGCCTTTTTTGCCATCTCCTCCACCGGCTGTTTAATTGTGGTCAGCTTCGGATTATAATATTCACCGATTTCCATGCCGTCATAGCCTGCCACCGAAATATCCTCGGGAATGCGTTTCCCTGCCTCCAGAACCGCTCTGCACACACCAATTGCAAGAGAATCCGCAATCGCATAGATTGCAGTGATCTTCCGGTTTGACTCCAGAAGCTTTTTCGCCGCCCGATATCCGTTCTCCATGGTGTAATGGTTACTCCCCTCCTGCACATAACAGATAATATCCTCCGGCACATCCAATCCTCTCTCCTTAAAAGCTTCCCGGTATCCGTCCATGCGCCTTCTTCCCAACGGCTCCTCGGACCTTTCCGTGATCAGCGCGATTCTCCTGTGTCCCAGGTCAAGCAGATAGTCCGTCATCTTCTTACTTTCCAGGATATCATCCACCGCTATATTGGAGAATTTCGCCGCCCCTGTCTGCTCGAAATTGTCAATGCCGATTGCACTGAAAATAAAGGGAACCTTAAGCTTATTCAGTTTCTCCTGCGAGTGCCGGAACATGCCGCCCAGAAATACGATTCCGCGAAGCCGCTTCTCCTTCTCCATCTCCAGGGCCACATCCACCTCATCCTCATGAACCTCCACATGACGCAGAACCAGCGCATATTTTTTTCTCTGCGTCTCTTCCTCTATGATCTGAATCATACTGCTGAAAAAGGGGTTTGTAATACCCTTGACCAGCAGAGCAATACATTTCGCATCTGTACGTTTCAAATTTCTCGCGCTGTTATTGGGAATAAATCCGGTCTGTTCTATCACTTCCATAACCATCCTGCGGGTCTCCGGACTGATATCCGGATGGTCATTGAGCGCCCGCGACACCGTGCTGACCCCCACGCCACACTGTTTTGCAATATCCTTAATCGTTATCTCTGCCATGCTGTCCACTCCTTCAGAACTGCCAGACGGTTTTTGCCCTCCAATATCGTTCCCATTCTACACTGTTCCCCTTATTACATCAAGATATAAATGAAAATTTCTCCTTTATTCGACACTGGTATTGCTAATAACCCCTTTTCACTCAATATTAATCTTTGCCATGGAAAAAATGTCCCCTCAAAACACTTTGGCAGAATGCCCTGCGCTGACATTCTGCCAAAGACCGCCTGACTCTCAGGCACACTATGGATAGCGGTATCTCTGTTTTTATCAGCCCTTTACGGCTCCTGCCACAATACCTTCGATAATGTATTTCTGGCACATAAAATAGAAGATAACGATCGGGATCAGGGCCACTACAATGGTTGCCATCAGGTGGCCATAATCGATAGAGCCGTAACCGCTTCTCAGATACTGTATTGCAACAGGTATGGTTCTGTACTTCGTTCCGATGATCAGATAGGGAAGAAGGAAGTCATTCCAAATCCACATCGCGTTCAGAATAGCGATCGTAATAGAGATCGGCTTCAAAACCGGGAATATGATTCTCACAAACATGGTAAGCGGATTGCATCCATCGATCAGCCCGGCCTCTTCCAGCTCCACCGGGATTCCTTTCACAAATCCGGTAAACATGAACACTGCCATACTGGAACCAAACCCCAGATACAGGACATTGATACCGATAAAATTATCGAGATGCATGACATTGGCTACCTTGGTCATGGTATACATAACCATCTGGAAAGGCACTACCATACTTGCAATGAACATAAAGTATATAAAGGAGGTAAGCTTATTCTTTACTCTTGTAATATACCATGCGGTCATGGAACAGAAAATGATGATCATGATCACGGAAACTACCGTAATAAACAGGGAATAACCAATACTGTCAAGAAAATGAATTTTGGTCAGACCTTCCGCATAGTTTTTCAGTCCTCTGAAGCTCTCCCCGTTTGGCAGCGCAAAGGGCGAGGTAGAAATATACAATTTATTCTTCAGAGAGTTCATGAGCACCAGCGCAATAGGAATAATAAAAATCACCGATAAAATGGTAAGGATCACATAGATGACCGTATTCGCTGTCTTTCTCTTTTCCTGCATCCTATTCCACCTCCTTAGACTGTGTAACACGAAGCTGAATCAACGAAATGACAAGTACAAGTACTGTGAAAACCACCGCCTTGGCCTGGCCGACACCGGCAAAACCTGTACGGTTATAATAAGTATTATAAATATCCATCGCAAGCATCGCAGTCTGATTCGCGGGAGCGCCTCCTGTCAATGCCAGGTTCTGGTCATACATCTTAAAGCAGTCCGTCAAAGCAAGGAAAGTACAGGTCGTAATAGATGTCATAACCAGCGGAAGGATAATCTTTTTCAAAGTCTGCATATAATTGGCTCCGTCTATCTTTGCCGCCTCCAGGATATCTCCTGATATAGACTGGATACCCGCAATATAGATGATCATCAGATAGCCGATCTTCTGCCAGTTGTACAGAATGATGATACCCCAATATCCAAGAGTCGAATTATAGGTGATATCCACTCCCGCAACCCTGATCAGAATACCGTTCAGCAGAAGCTGCCAGATATAGCCCAGGATAATACCGCCGATCAGGTTCGGCATAAAGAAGATCGTGCGGTACACATTCGTCCCCTTTAACCCCTTGGTCAGCAGAAGCGCCAGGGCAAATGCCAGCACATTGGTGGAAACCACGCCGATCACTGCAACCTTGATTGTAAACCACAGAGCTGAAAGGAATCCGCTGCTGTCACGAAATACGAACATATAATTGGATAACCCCACCCATTTTGCGGATCCAATCGTCTTAAAATTACAGAAGGACAGATACAGTCCCATAAAAAAGGGAACAACGAATGCAATGATAAACGCTAAAAGCGTTGGAAGCACAAAAATAGGAAAATATTTTTTATAATTCTTTTGCATGGTTCTCTCCTTTCCCCATATATTTAATCATTTAAAAGAAATCCCCGCCTTTTTCGCAAAAAAAGCGCTTTATTAAAATGGCTGCTTTTTTCTGGCGGACCATAAAACAAAGCGCTTTCTTCCTTACAAAAGCTTTTCTGTCTCAGATACCCCTGCTGCTATCCGCTATATCCGTTCTTTAATAGCCATTAGCAGTGTTGGTATAATCTCTTTCAACAGCCCATTCTGCAACGGCGTCTGCAACAACGTCATCCCATGACTTCTGTCCCTGAGCGTACATCAACAGGCTTGCGCCGAAATCATCCTTCCATGTCTGGTCAGGAATCAGGTTACATGTTGTAGGGTAAGCAGTTTTGCCTGCTGCAGAAATTTCATTCTCACTTCCGAACAGAGGGTTCGTGTACTCTGCGCCTTCCATACAGGAGAAAGGCGTTACAAGCTGCAGCTTCTGTGCAACCAGGTTCTTACCTGTCTCAGAGGAGAACAGCCATGTCAGGAAGTCGATTGCTGCAAGCTGGTCTTCCTCAGGAAGCTGTGAATTAATACAGAAGGACTGGGAACCGCCTACGCAGAGCCCCATCTTGTCCTCACCTTCCACGCCTGTGGTGATCGGGATGAAACGAACCTTATCGTCCTGTACTACCTTACCTTCCGTGTTCAGGATTGTGTTCCATGCCCAGTCACCGTTCTGGATCATCGCGCATTTGCCAAGTGCAAATTCAGCCATGGAATCGTCAACCGTCTTGGTGCCAACCAGGCTGGGCTCGATTACGGAGTTATTTAAGTAAAGATCAAGAATGTTCTTGAAGGTCTCTGCTTCTGTAAAGTTAAATTCCGGAACAGGGCCGTTAATGTCAACATCCGCGCCCCACTCCCAGTACAGCGGAACATTCATCAGATGTGTCTGATATCTCCAGTCATCACCCTGCTTCAGAGAGGTGGAACCGAATACGCCTTCGATGCCCAGCTCATCTTTCATGGCTGTCATATCTTCAACAACTGCTTTCAGTGCGTCAAATGTATACAGATCGTCCAGAGATGTATACTCTGTAGACTTATTGGGTGATGCAAAGTATGCATCTGTGATCTCACTGTTTACAATAATTCCCCAGCCCTCCAGAACATAGCAGAGCGCCAGAACCTTGCCGTCTTCCTGCATGGTGTAAGCCTGATCTGTCACATAAGAATAAAGCTCTGTGTCAGACCAGTCACGGCAGTACTCTTTCCAGTTGCCGAGTGCGGTCACATTCTCAACTACGAAAATGCCGGGAGCCTCTGAGCTGTCCATTCTGGCAGTCAAAGTAGACTCATACTGGCCCGAAGCCGCTGTCTCTATCTGAATATCGATACCCGTCTCTGCGGTATATGCTGCTGCCACTTCCTGCATGGCGTCTGAAATCTCAGGTTTGAAATTCAGCATGCGGACTGTTCCGCTGTAATCGCTTGATGCCGCCGCGCCGGAATCCGCAGCCGCCTCATCACCGGATGCGTCTGCCTCCGATGTATCCTCTGCCCCTGTTGTCTCCGCCGCCGCATCTGATCCGGAATCCGCAGCCGGCGCATTACCGGAACCGCCGCATCCTGCCAGCAGGGAAGAAACCATTGCCACACATAATAGTGTGCTTACCAATTTCTTTTTCATATTATTTCCCTCTCTTTCAATGAGTATTTGTTTGGTACCGTTATCGGTAACGGTATCGGCACCGTTACCGATAACGATTCCATCAAGATAGGTTAAGTATATAACCTAATCTTAAATTTGGCAATATGTAAAATATAATTTGCTGTTTTCAATAGAAATCGTATGGCGGATTTGTGCAGATTATACAAAAAATAGAGATGTGTCAAATGCTGATACCCTTTCAGAAAAAGTAATCTTACAAGGCATAATTCCCCCGTTTCAATAATACTATAGTAAAAAGAATGTAACGGGGAATATCCTATGAGCTCCAAAACCAAAATCATTGTACTTCATCTGAAAGAATTAATATATACCGGCATCTTCGCCCTGCTGGGAATATTATTTATCATCCTCCTGATCATCATGTTTGTGCCGAAGGATAAATCGGAGAAAAGCGGCGGCACTGTAGAGACGCCTGCCCCTTCCTATGTACCGGGTATCTATACCACTTCCCTTGTGCTCAACGACAACACGGTGGATGTAGCGGTTACCGTGGACGATACCAATATCAACGATATCCGCATCGTCAATCTGGATGAAGCCGTGGCTACCATGTTTCCGCTGCTGGAGCCTTCCTTTGACGATCTGGCCAACCAGATTCTGAAAAATCAGTCGCTGGATAATATCACTTATTCGGATGATAACAAATATACCTCCATGGTGCTCTTAAACGCCATCAGGACCACCCTTGACAAAGCGGCCGCCCCAGGTCCCTCCGCCAGCCCCTCTGCGTCGCCTGATGCCGCATAATAAAACTCCTTTATGTTACAAACGCCGTGCGGGATCACCCTGCACGGCATTTTTGTTACAATAAACATTCTCATTGTCCCAACGCATACTTTCTGGCATATGCCTTGAAATTTTCCTGAAATTCCCTGCTCCCGCTGCGAAATTCCCGCAGGGACTCATGAAGATTCATATTCTGAGGAGTGATATCCGTGACACAGCCTGCAATGTTGGAACAATGCGCCGCTGTCCGCTCCAGATTGGTGAGCAGATCCGACCACACAAACCCGGCCTCTATGGAACAGCTTCCCTGCTGCAGCCGAAGGATATGATGTACGCGCATCTCCTCCTTTAACTGGTCGATCACCTGTTTTAAGGGCTCCACCAGGGCCGCCTTTTCCCCATCATCCTTCAAAAAAGCTCCCATGGACAATTCCAGTATTTCGTCCACTGCAGAGGAAATAACCCAGAGTTCCGAAATAGCATTACCCGTAAAGGACAGGCTTTTCTCCTGCATTTCCTCCGCCGATTCCAGCAGATTTACCGCATGGTCGGAAATCCTTTCAAAATCCCCGATCGCTTTCAGCAGTTTTGCCGCCTCCCTTCTGTCCTCCTCGCTCATAGGCTTGGTACTGAGCTGCACCAGATAGGTTCCAAGGCTGTCCTCATAGCGGTCTGTCTTTTCCTCCTTCTCCCGGATTGCTTCTCCCTCTTTGGCAGAATACTCACGAAGGGTATGCAAAGCCTCCTTCAGCGCTTCGGAGGCAGTTTCCGCCATATCCGCCGTCACCTCCCGGCAGCGCTCCAATGCAATGGGCGGCGTGATCATAAGCCTCTCGTCCAGTTCCACCGGCGCCTGCGGCTGCTTTCCCTCCGGCACCAGCCCTGTCACCAGTTTTTCAAGGAAACCTGAGAGCGGAAGCATCAGCATCGTACAGAGAAGATTAAAAGCAGAATGAATAACCGCTATATCAAAGAGCGTTACGGCCTCCTGCAAAATAACCGGCGCAAAAATGATCTTCACCACACAGAATGCTCCGAGAAGAATCACTGTTCCGATCACATTAAACAGCAAATGGACCATTGCTGCACGCTTTGCATTTTTATTCGCTCCTATGGAGGAAACCATAGCGGTCACACAAGTACCAATATTTTGTCCCATGATAATGGGAATTGCCGCTCCAAAGGACACCCTTCCGGTAACCGCCAGTGCCTGCAAAATACCTACCGATGCGGAACTGGACTGTATCAATGCTGTCAGGAACGCTCCGGCAAGCACCCCCAAAAGGGGATTTTGAAAGAGAAGGAACAGCGACCGGAAAGCCGGGATTTCCGCAAGCCCCGCCACAGCGCCGGACATGGTTTCCATTCCAAACATCAGCGTGGCAAACCCCAGCAGAATCATCCCCGTATCCTTTTTCCTGGCATCTTTCAGAAACATATAAAAAATGATACCCACCAATGCCAGAATCGGCGTAAAGGAGGATGGCTTTAAGAGACGCACAAACACGTTCCCGCTGTCAATTCCGGAAAGGCTGAGGATCCACGCCGTCACTGTGGTTCCGATATTTGCCCCCATGATCACATTGATCGCCTGCTTTAAGGTCATGAGTCCTGAGTTTACAAAACCCACCACCATCACCGTCGTAGCGGATGAGCTTTGGATCACTGCCGTCACCAAAAGCCCGGTTAAGAGCCCTGCCGCCCGGTTCGTGGTAAGCCTTCCCAAAAGGAACCGCAGCCGCTCGCCTGCCCGTCTTTCCAATGCCTGTCCCATCACATTCATTCCAAACAAAAACAGGCTGAGTCCTCCCAGCATTGTAAGCATATTGAAAATATCCATGGTCTCTTTCTCCTTATCCCAAATTTGTCCCTCAAAAGCACCCCTGTCAAAGGCCATTTTATGCATTATTAGTTTTACCGTTTTATTTTATCTGATACACATCAAATCCATAATCAGGGAATTGTAAAATTTATGTAAAGTGCATGTAACTCTATGCTCTGCTGCACTTCGCTGGCCACTATATAAAAAACGAGGATCTTGCCATCATCCGACAAATCCTCGTTTTTATCTGCTTTTTATAGAAAACATCACTTGCAAAGCATTCCTGTCACCAATCAGCTAAAGTTCCTTAAGCTGCTCCATCCAAATCCGCACACAGGCATCCGAGGGCATCCTTAAATCCCCTCTGGGCGAGAGAGCCACGCTTCCCACCTTGGGTCCGTCCGGAATACAGGAACGCTTAAACTGCTGCGCAAAAAATCTCCGGTAAAACGTTTTCAGCCATTTGAGAATCACCTGCTCCTCATACTGTCCTGCAAAGGAAAGCCTGGCAATCCGGTAGATTTTGGCGGGTTCATAACCGCACCGGAGCATATAATACAGGAAAAAGTCGTGCAGCTCATAAGGCCCCACCAAATCCTCCGTCTTCTGTGAAATTTTCCCATCCACAGGAGGAAGAAGCTCCGGGCTCACCGGAGTATCCAGCACGTCCAGCAATACCTCCTTGAGTCCTGCATCCTTTCCCGTATTTTGGCAGGTATCCGCATAAAACTGCACCAGATGCCGCACCAGGGTTTTGGGTACCCCGGCGTTCACCCCATACATAGACATATGATCGCCATTGTAGGTGGCCCATCCCAGAGCCAGCTCCGACATATCTCCGGTTCCGATGACCATGCCGTTTATCTGATTGGCAATATCCATCAGCACCTGAGTGCGCTCCCTTGCCTGTCCGTTTTCAAAGGTTACATCGTGGTTGTCCTTATCCTGTCCGATATCCCTGAAATGAACCTCCACCGCCTCCCGGATGTCCACTTCCTTAAGGGCAGCCCCCAAAGCCCCGGCCAGCTTGCAGGCATTGTCATAGGTTCGGTCTGTGGTGCCAAAACAGGGCATGGTAACGGCAAGAATATTTTCTCTGGGAATGTTCAAAAGGTCAAAGGTTCTTGCTGTGACAAGCAGCGCCAGCGTGGAATCCAGCCCGCCGGAAACTCCCACCACAGCTCTCCGGCATCCGGTATGCTCGCACCTCTTTTTCAGTCCCATAGACTGAATGGAGAGAATTTCATTGCACCGCCTCTCCCGCTCCTGTTGATCTGCGGGCACAAAGGGAAGGCTGGGAAAGGTTCTGATCAGCTTCGTCTCCTCCTCCTTCAGGGAAAAAGGAATCGTATGGTAACCGGGATTTTCCCGGCAGACAAAGGTATTCATCCGTCTGCGCTCCATGCATAGCTTGTGAATATCAATGTCCCCATACACAATCTGACTCTCAAATTTCTTGCTCTGGGCAAGGATCGTACCGTTTTCCGCAATGATATCATGGCCGCCGAAGACCAGATCCTGGGTGGACTCTCCCTCCCCGCCGCTGCAATAAATATAGCCTGCAATCAGCCTTGCGCTGGAGGACTTTACCAGCATTTCCCGGTAGGCATCCTTTCCAATGGTTTCATTGGAGGCGGAAAGATTGACCAGAAGCGTGGCTCCGGCCAGGGCATGGGAAATCCCCGGCTCATCAGGCGCCCAGATATCCTCACAGATCTCGCACCCTACCGTCAGCCCCTCCACTGCATCCGTCTTCAGAAGAAGATTGGCGCCAAACCAGATTTCCTTTCCGTCAAAGGAAAATGGAACAGCTTCCCGGTTTCCCGGACAGAAATGCCGGGTTTCATAAAACTCTCCGTAAGAAGGGATAAAAACCTTGGGAATCATGCAGAGCACCTCTCCCCTGCAGATGGCCGCGGCCACATTGTAAAGCTTTCCCATCCGCTCTATGGGAAGCCCCACAAAAATCAAAGCGTCCACATCTCTTGTACAGGCCGCAATTTCTTTTAACTGTTCCCGGCAGGAGGTGAGCAGTCTTTCCTGCAAAAACAGATCGCTGCAGGTATAACCACTGATACAAAGCTCCGGGAAAACGATGACCTTCGCCCCTTCCCCAAAGGCTTCCCTGATACCCTCACAGATCTGCTCTCCGTTAAAAACTGTATCCGCCACCTTTAGTTTTGGAGTAACAGCCGCCACCTTCAAAAATCCCTGTCTCATAGTTATCCTCACTTCCGTGTTGCTTTATATAAAAAACGACAAAAATATTGGCGTTCTCTACAGCATCTATTTGCTTCTTTCCAGCAATCCCTTTAATTCCTCCACCGAAAACTTGTAGGAAGTATTACAGAAATGGCAGTTCACCTCAATTTCCTTCCCTTCGGAGATCATTTCGGAAATTTCCTTCCTTCCGATACTGATGAGCGCCTTTTCCACCCGCTTCTTATCGCAGTTGCAATAAAACTGCGCCGGAAGGGTATCCAGAATTTCCATATCCATCCCCTCCAAAAGCAGTCCCAGCATTTCCTCCGGATTTTTCCCCTCATCCAATACCCTGGTAACCGTTGAAAAGGCGGAGAGATTCTGTTCCAGCCGGGCAATGGTCTTCTCCTCGGCAAAAGGCATGAGCTGCACGATAAAGCCTCCTGCCTGTCTGACCGTATTGTCCTTTTCCATCAAAACGCCGAGCCCTACGCTGGAGGGCACCTGCTCCGAGGAAGCAAAATAGTAGGTCAAATCTTCCGCTATTTCCCCGGTCTGTAAATCAGTTTGCCCCACATAGGGCTCTTTTAATCCCATATCCTTGATTACCCGGAGCATTCCATGTCCCACCGCGCCGCCTACATCCAGCTTTCCCAGCCTGCTTGGCGGCAGCATCACCTGGGGCTCTATGGCATAGCCCTTGACATTTCCCTTTCCGTCGGCGGTGACAGTCATACCCTTAAGCGGGCCATCTCCACTGACCTGTAAAGTCAATAAATCCCTGTCCCCTTTCAGCATGGCTCCCATCATGACGCCGCCGCTCATGAGTCTTCCCAGAGCCGCCGTCACCACAGGACTTGTGTTGTGAGCCTTTCTTGCCGTCTCTACCAGTTCCCTTGAAGTGATGGCAAAGGCCCGTATCTGGGCATCCGCCGCCATGGCTCTTACAATATAATCCGACATGTCTTAAACCTTTGTTCCTTTCTGTTTCCGGCACTCCCGTGCAACCACATAAATCCTTTCGCTGCAGTCCGTCACATCCCCATGGGTATCGGCATCCAAAGCGCACACCACCTGCATCCCTGCCTTTTCCACAAATCCCGACATCTCCTTAAGAGTATATCCTCTTTGAAAATGAGTTTCCGTAAACCGCCGAAACAGCCCTTCCCCGAAAGAATCCTGACCGCAGGCTTCCTCTCCTTCTTCCTTCACAAAAACAGTCAGATCATATTCGTTGATCCGCTCCTCTTCGTGATAATAATTTTCCCAGATAAAGCTGCAGGTATCCCGGTTCTCCGCAATTGTGACGTCTCCAATCACCTGCTCATATTTATAAACCGTATTAAAATCAAAGATAAAAATCCCGCCGGGGTACAGATAGTTATTGACCAGAGCAAAGGTCTTCTCCACATCCTCATCCTCAAGGAGATAATTTACACTGTCACAGACGCTGAGCACTGTTCCCACCGTGCTGTAAAGGTCAAGCTCCCGCATATCCTGGCACAGATAAAGGATTTCACTTCCTGACATCTGCTTTTTGGCAAGGGCGGCTTCCAGCATCTCCTGGGAATTATCCACTCCGATCATATCATAACCCTTCTGATAGAGAAGCTCTGTCAGCGTTCCTGTGCCGCAGCCCAAATCTACCACCAGGTTCCGCTCTGATGTGAGAATTTCCTGCTCACTCTCGAAGCTGATATCCTTTTTATCAAACTCCTGTCCTGGCACAGGCCTGCTGATTCCATAAGTTTCTATCAGAGATGCCAAAAACTCCGCCCACTGCTCATAAGGCGTATCATCCATAAAAATATCATACACACCTGCAAAATCTGTATACGCTTCCAAACTGTTTAATCTCCTAACTTCACAGCCACGAAAAAGCCAATTACAAATGTGACTATGCTGGTCAATACTCCAATTATTGTGATGGCTCCCACATCTCCCAGCAGGAAAATCGCCACGGGGGAGGCCACAATCAGGCCAATAATCGCCCAGAAAGCCTGAATGGGAAATTTCTCAAAAATGATCTCAATCAGTTTGGCTATGGCAAAGATGCCAACCACAATTCCAAGTCCCATGGGAATCAGAACACCGCATCCTGCCAAAATCCCTTCCATATCGAAGGAGGCCAGGGCGGTAACAAAATCTTTGATGGTAGAAACAATAGGATTGTAATATCCCATAAGAAGCATCATCATGGAACCGCTGACACCTGGAATCACCATGGTGGCGGAGGCAATGATGCCAACCACAAACAGCTTGATCACCGACCAGAGGCTGAAGCTTAAATCCGCCGCAGCACCTTCCTTCTCGCCAATGGCAGCCAGCCCTACTACCACTCCAAAGAAAAGAATAAAAGGAACGATATAGCTGATCTTAATGCCTTTCCCCTTCACCTTCTGCCACACCGCAGGAAGACCGCCCACAATAAGTCCGATAAACAGACAGTTGGTCTGAAGCGGGAAATAGGCAAATGCAGGCTCAATGATAAAAGACAGCCCCACCAGTGCAATTCCTATTCCCAGGAAAATGGGAATCAGAAACTTCATACTCTCCTTAAATTCCTTAAACAAATGAGTCACACAATGGATCAGCTTGTCATAAATTCCCATGGAAACCGCCATGGTTCCCCCGCTGACACCGGGGATAATATTGGCAATCCCCATTACGATTCCTTTTAACAGATTCTTAATCATTTTCTCTCTCCTTTAAATATTTTTCCAAAAACGAAACCAGCTCGCTCATCTCATCATCCGTCCCGATGGTGATGCGCAGGTAATTCTCTATCCTTGGTTTGTTCCAGTGCCTTACCAGAATATTGTTTTCTTTCAGAGCCGCAAACAGCTCCCCTGCCGGAACCTTCGGATGGGCGGCAAAAAGAAAATTGCTTTTGGAATCGGTAAAAACAAACCCCAGCCGTGTAAATTCCTTCTTAGTCCATTCCCTTGTGCGGATAATATTCCCTACGGTTTCCCTGAAATAACCATCATCCAGCACTGCTGCCATTCCCATCTCAATGGAAGGTAAATTCATGGTGTAGGAATTAAAGGAAAACTTCACATCCTTCAGATAATTAATAATCTTCTCCCCCGCAATGGCAAAGCCAATCCGCACACCTGCCATGGCGCGGGATTTTGAAAAGGTCTGTACGACCATAAGATTTTCGTATTTTTCTACCAATGGAAGGATACTCTCTCCTCCAAAATCCACATAAGCCTCATCAATAATCACCACCGAGCCGGGATTGGCAGCCACAATTTCCTCCAAAACTCCAATTTCTTCAAAAACTCCCGTAGGCGCGTTGGGATTGGGAATGACGATCCCTCCATTGGGCTGTAAATAATCCTCCTTCCTGAGACGGAAATTCTCATCCAATGGACAGGTTTTGTAAGGAATCCTGAAAACATCCGCCCATACGTCATAGAAGGAATAGGTAATATCCGGAAACAGGACAGGCTTCTCCCCATTAAAAAAGGTCATAAAAGACATGGCCAGCACATCATCGGAGCCCACCCCCACAAAAATCTGAGAAGGTCTTACGTGATAATACGCCGCCAGTGCATTTACCAGCTTTTCCGCATGCATATCCGGATAAAGCCGGAGTTTTTCATAATTTTGCTGCATCTGCTCAAGCACAGCCCTGACTCCCGGCGCAGGCGGATAGGGGCATTCGTTGGTATTGAGCTTAATCACGCCGCCGCCTTTGGGCTGCTCCCCTGCTACGTAAGGCTCAGTCACCCTTACATTTTTTTCCCAGTTCATTTTTTCCTCATTTCTGCGCGGCTTTTTGCCGGCGCCATTTAAATCTCGCCAAAAGCGCTTTTCTCCTACGACCGCGCTCCTCTCCTTTAAAAAATAGGAAACATCATGATTTTCGACGTTCACTATAACATTATCCGCTTCCGCCTGCAAGTATTATCTGTTTGTGCCGGAAAAATATATATATTCTTAACACAGTCTTTTGTGCAGATTAACTTTTTTTATATACAAATCCTCCATAGACTCCTGCTCACTGCGCCGTCCACTCCCTGGCCGCCTGCCGGTACATTTCTGCCTGCTCCTCATTTCCCATGGCATCATAACACCTGGCAAGACGCTCTAAGGGCCAGTCCCCGCCGCAGTGGATATTCAAAACACACTGCGTCTCATAAGCCGCGTTATAAAACCAGAGAGCCGCCTCCGCATACTCCTTTTGTCCCAGATAGTATTCTCCTAATTCAAAGCAGACCTCGCTCACTCCTTCGCTGGCCACATCCTTCATGGCATAGCGGTACATTTTCAGATAATCTCCCCGCTCTCTGGCAGCTCTCACCACCACGCAAAAGGCCTCCTTCATCTGCTCCGGCTCCGTTTCCTCCCCGTCCGCAATCTCCGTGAAGTAATCCTCTGCCCTTTGCAGCTCCTCTCTGCTGCCGGAAATCATAAGCTCTCTGGCATACATATTTAAAAGCCGGGCAGAAAGCGTCTCTCCCCGCTCCGTCATTTTTGCAAAAATCTGTAAATCCCTTGCCGTATGGCGGCCTTCGGGCAAATGAGTGATCTCAATATCACTGTCAAAAACCACCGGAAGAAGCCGCACTGTCTCATGCACAGGCTCAATCCACTCAAAGCTCCTCACACGCTTAAAAAGCTTCGGACGAAGTTCTCTGTCAAAGTTATAGACGCTGCCATGGGAGAGCTGATTGCCATAATACATCTGCACAATCTCCACCTCCGGCAGAAGAGACTCCTTCAGCATCCGTAGCTTTTCCCGGTTCTCCTCATCCAGCACCTCGTCCGCATCCGCCGTATATATGTAATCGCCGCAGGCTTTGGAAAAAGAAAAATTCCTGGCCTCGCTGAAATTTCCTGTCCACCTGAAATCAAAAATCTTATCCGTATACCTTGCCGCAATTTTCTTTGTTTCATCCTTCGACCCGGTATCAACAATAATAATTTCATCCATCAAATCCCGAATACTGTCAAGGCACCTTGCCAGAACCTTCTCCTCATCTTTGACAATCATGCATAAGCTAAAGGTAACTGCCGTATGGCTGCCTGCCGGTTTAAGTGCCATAATTTTCTCCTTCTACTATAATATATTGATTGACATACGCTCTGCCATCAACTATATTTACTGTGAAAGCCTCGGACGGCGGCGATTGCGGGAGCACGAAGTGCGGAGCAATCGGCTTTCATGCCGTGGTGATGTATATTATACCACAACTTATTTTCCCAGAACAGGAGTATTTATTGTGAAAAACTCACATGTGAAAGACTTAAACGATTACAGCCAGGAGCAAACATCGGCCGCAGGTTCCAAAATCCATCTTCTGTTAAAAGCGGTAGAAAGCTTTTTTTCCACATGGGCTCTTATGAAAGCATCGCGAATGGAACCTGGAAATATCCTCTCCTTGATCTTCTTCCTCCTGAGCCTGCTTTTTTTCCGTTATGTAGATTTCCTTACATCCAATATCGACCGCGACAGTCAAAAGAAAACTGTCCGTACCAGCAGAATACTTGCCATACTTTTTACCATTTTATACACCGCTGTAGATTACCCTTATTACATTCAAACCCTCACCAGTCCCCTGTTCCGGGCCGGCATTCTGTGCTCCGTGTTTTTTGGCTTCAGTGTACTTTTCTTCCATATTCTCAGGTTGATATTTTATTATACGGCAGATAAGGAAAGGTTATATAAATCTCTTTTTGTTGACTTATTAAGTCAATATTCCTGTCCGGCCAAATCCGACGGCATAAAGACCCGCCTTTTTTCCTTTTATAAAGCCCACACAGGTCTGTGTGCCTTTTTGCTGTGCATGATCTGCTGGCTTCCCTATTTTCTCTATCAATATCCGGGTGTTATGACTCCGGACAGCCTCAATCAGTTTGAACAGGTGCTGGGCGTCATTCCCTACAGCAACCATCATCCCTGGATGCATACCCTTTTGATTAAACTGCTTTACACGATTGGCTATAAACTCACGGGAAGCATGTTGATTGCTCTGTCCTTCTATACCTTTTTTCAGATGTGTGCCCTGGCCGGAAGCATCTGCTATTTCATCAATACCCTGCGGCTGTTTCAGCTAAAACCCATGGTCTGCTTCCTGATTACGTTGTTTTATGCGCTGATTCCCTATCACGCCGTCTATTCCGTGACAATCTGGAAGGACATTCTTTTTGCCGCCGCCCTGCTCTGCTTTAGCTGCAGTCTGCTTCGTTTTTTGCGGGATCAAAAACTCTCCTCTGTCTTCGACCTTGTAATTTTTGTGCTCACGGGGCTGATGCTGTGCCTGTTCCGCTCCAACGGCTGGTATGCATTTCTTCTCTGCCTGCCTTTTCTGTTCCTTTTTTTCCGAAAAAGAGCCAGGGTATTTTATCCCGCCCTGATTGCCATTTTCATCATGGCTGCCGTGATAAAATACCCTGTGATGAATGCCTTTCATGTCACACAGCCCGATCTGGTGGAATCTCTTTCCATCCCCATCCAGCAGATCACCGCTGTCATCTGTAATGATCGTGAGCTGACCGAAGAGGAGCGGGCACTGATTGAAAAGGTCGTGGACCTTACATATATCAAAAAGCTCTATGACCCTTATTTCGCCGACAATATCAAAGAGCTGGTACGCGCCGGACATCAGGATTACCTGGCAGAACATAAGGGTGAATTTTTTAAACTCTGGGTAAAACTGGGGCTTCGCCATCCGGGCGATTATATCACCGCCTACATCCATCAGACCTATGGCTACTGGTACCCCGATTCCTTTTACCTGGTGGCTGAGGCCGAGGGCGTAAGCGCAACCTCCCTCGGTGTCTCCCATACCCCTCTGATCAGAGGCCCGCTGGTGATCAAGGCAAAGGAAATCTCCATCAAGCTGGGCGGCATGCTTCCTCTTTACGGTACCCTGTGGAGCATGGGCGTTGCCTGCTGGGTGATGCTTTTTTGTATCGGCAATGTCTTTGTGAGGAACGAAAAACAAAAGCTGATGCTTTTCCTTCCAAGCCTGGCGCTGCTTCTTACGGTTCTCATCGCCACCCCTGTGGCCACGGAATTTCGTTATGTTTACTTTATGGTATTTGCCCTGCCTTTTTATATGATGGCAGCGGTTTTGCCTATAGAAAAAATTTTTTAACACTAAAGGAGAAAAATCATGAAAATAAATCTTCCGGATAAATTTTATCCCCGCCTTGTCATGACAAGTGCAGGAGTCGTTTTGTGTGCTGTTGCCGTAGGCTTTTTTAAATGTTCACTTTTCGGCGTAGACCCTTTTCAATGCTTTGCTCAGGGAAGCTGGCAGCGTTTTATGGGAAATTTCTCCTATGGAACCTACTATACCGGGCTCAGTCTTATTATGTTGGTTGTGGATCTTCTTTTGGATAAACATTATATTGGGATTGCCACCTTCGTCAATATGTTCCTGACAGGCTATATCGTTGATTTTTCACAGTCAGTCATTAACAGATTAATGCCGTCCCCTTCTATTGTGATCCGTATCTTAATGCTGTTGTTTGCGGTAGTGGTTATGTGCTTTGCCTCTTCCCTGTACATGACTTCCGACCTTGGCGTCTCCGTTTATGACGCGATTCCCATCATCATTTCCAATAAAAGTAAAAAGCCTTTTCGCTTCTGCCGGATCGGATGTGATTTGATCTGCGTTATCATCGGCGCCCTCTGTAATCTGATTCCCGGAATCGGAACCCTGATCACCGCTTTTTTTATGGGTCCTCTGATTGAATTTTTCAACGTGACCTTTTCCCGGCCTTTTTTGGACAGCAGGAAGTCTAAAAATCCTCCTGTATCTGCTTCATGATGCCTGGAAAGCAAATCAGCTTGTTGTAGCAACGGGCAGCACGCTTCGCAAACCGCTCTTATGTCAACGAAAGCCGGGAACCTGTTTTTGGATTCCCGGCTTTTGGTTCTACTTCTGTACATCCCAGTATCTATCCACCTTTAGCTGCGCTGTTTCAAAGTCCATGCGGCACTCCTCCATGACTTCCTGAATGGTTTCTTCCTTAGAATTCGCCAATTTTCTATATAATTTTATTATTATTTTAATCTTTTCTTCTCTGGCCTCTTTTAATTCTTCCTGAACCTTTTCTAACTCTTCCTGAGCCTTCTTAGCTTCCGCCCGAGCCTCTGCCGTATTGCGCCGCTCAGCCTGTATGTCCATCTTTTCTATATTTTCGAATAAATATCCCATCCTGCGCTCCCTCACTTTATCTACACATTTTTGTGTTTCCGTCTCTGTGGCGCCAATCTTCACGCACAGGCTTTCCATGACAGATACGATGATATCCATGACAGCTTCCGGTGTTTCCTTTATCATATTATCCAGCTTCTCCTGCGGAAGCCTTAAGAATTCAGAAATGTCCATCACACTCTGTATCTTATTAAAAAGCATGATCAGCGACATTTCGTTTCCGCGCTCGAGCAGTTCCTCATTACTGTAATCATGAAGGCGCACTACCTCGTAGGTGAAATCCGGTATCCATTTCGGAAACATATCTGCACGGGCAATCCTGGCATGGAACTGACAATCTGCAATACAACTACAAAACCTTCGACAAAAAGTCCTGAAGGCGCTCGCATTTGGGATTGTTAAAGAACTCAGAAGGCTCATTTTCCTCCATGATGATCCCTTCATCCACAAACAGCACTTTGGTTCCCACTTCTCTGGCAAAGCCCATCTCGTGGGTCACAACCACCATGGTCATACCGGACTCCGCCAGCTCCTTCATAACGTCCAGAACTTCTCCTACCATCTCGGGATCCAGAGCGGAGGTAGGCTCGTCAAAAAGCATGACTCTCGGATTCATGGCAAGGGAGCGGACAATGGCAATCCGCTGCTTCTGTCCGCCGGAAAGCTGGCTGGGATAGGCATCCGCCTTTTCCTTAAGCCCTACCCTGGAAAGGAGCTTTAACGCATTCTCACTGGCCTCTTCCTTTCCCATAAGCTTCAGTTTCACAGGCGCTAAGGTAATATTATCCATAATGGAAAGATTGTTAAACAGGTTAAAATTCTGAAACACCATGCCCATATGAGTCCTGATCCGGTCAATATTTGCCTTTGGGTCGGTGATCAGTTCACCGTCAAACCAGATTTCCCCGCTGGTGGGCTTTTCCAGCAAATTAAGACAGCGCAGGAAGGTACTCTTCCCAGAACCGGAAGGGCCGATAACGACAATCTTTTCCCCCTTATGTACGTGATAATTCACGCCGCGCAGTACATGGATATCTTCAAATTTTTTGTGCAAGTCCTTAACGATTATCACTTTTACGCAGCCTCCTCTCCAGCTTATCAAGCAGAATGGTCAGTATTTTGATGATGACAAAGTAGATGACGGCCGCCCCGATCAGCGGCATAAAGGCTTCATAGGTTCTGGAAGAAACCTGATTTGCCACCCGGGTAAGATCCGTAAGTCCCACATACCCCACGATTGCCGTCTCCTTAAGGAGCACGATAAACTCATTGCCTATGGGAGGAAGCACATTTTTCACCGCCTGTGGGATGACAATATAAATCATGGTCTGGGCGCCGGAAAGTCCCAGAGAACGTCCCGCCTCCGCCTGCCCTTTATCCACCGCAAGAATTCCCGCCCGGACAATCTCCGCCACATAAGCGCCGCTGTTAATACCGAAAGAGAGCACTGCCACCAGTACCTCCTGCTTGCTGGTCTTCATGATGATAAACCACATGATCATAAGCTGCAGAACCGAAGGCGTTCCCCGGATGATATCTATGTAAATATTGGCTATTCTGGCCCAGATCGTTTTTTTCCCGTTCTTCTTGACCGACAGCTTCATAAGCGCTGTGATTGTACCGATGATGAGACCCAAAATTGCCGCAAAAAAGGCGATTTCCATGGTAATTCCCAGACCGCCAATATAAAGCTTCCACCTCTCTCCTGTGATAAAAGCAGCCTCAAACATGCTGCATACCCTTTCCCACCATGCCTGTATGTCCATGCCGTTCCCCAAATCCTTTCTCCGCTTTTTGTAAGCCCTCTTTCTAAAAAGAGGATAGCATGCAACTGTCCTGTGCTATCCTCTTCGATTACTGTTTTGCAAATTTTCGCTGGATTTTAGTTTTCCTCAATATAGGTCTTTACCAGCTCATCAAAGGTTCCGTCTTCCTTGAGCTCCTTTAAAGCACCGTTGATCTGTGCCGCCAGAGCGGCATCCCCCTTCGGCATTGCAATGGCATAATTTTCAACTCCGAAGCCGAACTGCTCACCATCCACTGCCGTAAGCTGTCCTTCAAATTTGCCGGCAAACACAAGGGCAGGATTCTTGTCGATGATCACGCAGTCCACACGTCCGTTAATCAGGTCATTGACCGCATCCACGCCTTTGTTGTACTGCTTCACATTTGCCCCGTCAACATCATCGCTGGCGATAAAATCTCCTGTGGTGCCAAGCTGAACGCCAATGGTCTTGCCCGCCAGGTCATCAAAGGCTGCAATCTCAGAGCCCTCAGGCAGTATCACATACTGAACCGCATCGTAGTAGGGATCGGAAAAATCTGCATTTTCCTTTCTTTCATCGGTGATGGTCATACCTGCAATGGCAACGTCAATCTTGTTGCCGATGGAAGCCACCAGAGCTTCAAACTCCATGTTTTCAACCTCGACCTCCACGCCAAGCTTCTCGCCGATTGCCTTGATCAACGCCACATCGAAACCGTCCGGTTCGCCGTTGTCATCCACAAACTCAAAAGGCGGGAACTCTGCGTTGGTGCCTACGGTAAGCTTGCCGTCCGCCAATACCTCAGATACCTCTCCTGCTGCATCCCCTTCTGTCTGGGCCGCCTCAGCATCCTCCGCCTGAGTATCGTCGGCTGCCTGTGCGTCATCGGCATTTTCCTCAGTCTGTGCATCGGCAGTATCTTCCGCGTCCGCATTCTCTGCTTCAGCGCTTTCCGCCCCGCTTGTCTGTGCCGTCTCGCCGCTTCCGCAGGCAGTAAGAAGACTCACTGCCATCACCGCCGCTAACGACAATGCTAATAATTTTTTCATAATATCTCCTCCATTATGATTTTTGCATATTTGCTGTTGCATAAATATGCATTTTCCTTTAGAAACAATTACGAGTCTATCATGTTCATTTCCTAAAATCAAGGCTTTTTAGAGATTTTCATTCTGTCATTTTTATTCACAGGATTACAATCATTTCCCGGCTCAGATATGCCACGGCTTTTTTGGTATCTCTGCAGACGATCAGCTCCTGATCCTCCTTTTTGCCAAGCCTGAAAAGCCCCGGTTTAATGCAATATCTGTTGGTGCAGGATTTCTCCGTCATGGCCTCTGTGATCACAAGAGAATATTCCTCATCCTTCTTCCTGACCAGGAGACGGCCCAGATAAACCATTCTCCCCTCGCCGTCATCATTAAAAACCCTCACACTGCACAGGAGATAAAGCACTAAAAGAATGACCCCGGCAAACACAAACAGCGTACTGAGAGTAACGGTAATAATTTTTGCCGCTGTAGATTGGAAAAATCCATTCCTTTTCGTCTGCCGGCCTACCTTATACTCTCTTTCCTGCGCTGCATTATTTCCCGACACAGTGACCGTTTTTGTATCTTTTTTTATCTTCTCTTCAGACTTCGGGGAAGGACTTGCCAGAGCCTGCTCTTCCTCCGCGGGAGACGGAACTGCTGACCGGTCTCTTCTTTCATAATTGGAGGATCGGCCACTATTTTCATTCTCCGCCCTGTCCTCTGTTGGAATCTCTTCCGGCTGATTTTCTTCCGATACTTCCCTGCCCGTTTCGGTTCCTCTGTCACCTTCACCCTCTCCATCCTCTTCTTTATCCGCATCCTTATCCTCCCCCTCATCCTCTTTTCCGGGATTTTCTTCGGAAACGGCAGAGGGTTCCGGCGTCTTTTCGGGAACTGCGGCCGGTGCAGGGGAAGATGTGATTTCAGGTGTTCCCGCCGGTGATACGGCCGGATTCATCGTTGCAGAAGGTGCGGCTGTGGGGGCAATCGATGCGGAGGGCGTAGGTGATGCCGCGGGGGTCGCTGTAGCTGTTGCGGCAGGCGTTGCTGCGGGGGTCGCCGTGGGCGTCACTTTTTGAATACTGTCCACTGAAATACTGCTGCAAAGCCCGGACTCGTCCACATCCTTATTTTCCAGGCTTACCGTCAAAGAATAGTCCCCGTTCTTCTCCACCTCCAGGCTTTCGCCGCTCCCTAATACATTTCCCTCCTGATCTTTCCAGACATAAGGGTCTCTGCTCAAAACAAGTCTGCCTCCGGTCAGGTCTTCCACCTTTGCACTGATTACAACTTTGGCAGCGTCACTTCCGGTTCTGCTGGTCAGAATCAGCTTTCCGCAGGGACTGTCTTCCTCCAGGCCGCATCCGATCCGGTAACCGTCCGGCGCACCGTCACATTCCCGTTCATAATACTCCGTTCCTCCCTCCGTATATCCGCAGGAAAGGTCATAGCCATCTATGGTCTTATTGCAATCCAGAACCTGTGTCGTCCCCTCCTGTTTGCCGCAGTTTACATAAGTATGCGTTCTGGTAAGGGAATTTGTACAGCTCTGGCACTGCTCGATCACAGCGTTCACCTCACCCAGACCGCAATCACTGTGGGAAGCAATCGCCGCACGTCTCTCATGGGCAGTTACCCCATGAATCTGGCAGGTATCAGTATAAGTCTCCATTACCTCCTTCAATATGTAAGTAATCGTACATCGTCCGGAAAGGCAGGCTGACTCGTGGGTATGCGTTTCGCTTCTATAACATTCCGGCTCATGCTGGGTATGCGGGATTGCCTTCTGATAACAGCCGCCGCCCGTTTCGGGGCTTCCTGTATGTTTATGCTCTACCGGCCTGGTATAACAACCTCCTCCGTTAAGGGCATCGCCCTGATGCACATGTTCTATGGGATCCGTATAGCAACCTCCGCCCGTATCCGGGCTCCCCACATGCCTGTGGAAAATGTCGGTAACTACAGTCTTTAGCGCAGCGCCCCCTGCTCCCTGCCCTGTCTCTTCCCCATAAGCAGTCATAACCGTTCCCAGCATCAGAGATACGGCAGCGGCAAAAGCCACAGCCCCTGTAGTCACTTTGGTTACGGTTCCCGCAATTTTCTTATTTTTCCGTTTAAAAACTCTTTTTCTCATCTTACCTTCCAATCTGCCGTATTTTCGACGCAAAAAAACCCGTCCATGGAATTTCCACAGACAGGTCACCTCTTCATAATTCATTTTCTATTGGATTTCTATGCGGTAAGTGAAAACAGGATACCACAGTAAGCAGGAGTTGTCAATTATTATTTTCAATCCTTTCCAAACCTCATCTGCCAGGCTCCCTGCGCCCTTTCCCGCAGGCGGGCCGCTGCCAGCGGAAGTCCGATCCCCACAAACAGATACAGCCATTTGCTGGCCTCCGAGCCGCCCACAAGGTACACAAAGCCAATCTCGCCAAAAAACATTTCCCTGTCGAACTCGCTGCAAAAGCGGGTATACAGATGGCACAGATAAAAAACCCCTTTTACAAGCATGAAGCTTGCCACATGATGCATCATAATCGCATAGGTTTTTCGGCCGATGTAAACCATTTTCCCTGACAGCCAGGGAATCCCCGTCATGATTCTGGCAATCCGCAGCCAGAAGGCAATCCCCGTCATCACCGTAAGATAAGGGATGAGAGGGCCGTTGGCAAAGCTGCTGACCCACACGGCGCTGAAATTAAGACCTGCGCAAAAAATGGTGATAAGGAGCTGTATTCCCATCACAATCAGGAAATAAGGGCCGTCCTCCAAAGTATCATGGGACTCAAGCCTGGTCCGGTAAATCCTGCCCATCTGAAAGCCCGGCAGCATGAACAAAAGCCTGCCCGGCAGCTTATACCATCCCCACACATGACCCCCTGCCGCCAGATAGACCGTGAGCATCCCTGCCAGCAGGCATCCTCCAAAGATCAGCCACTCATATTTCAGTCTGAGAAGCGAAAGAACCCTGCGCATCAACACATTGATCACTTCGATCATAAACAGCACCGGCACAAACCATGCCGGAAAATTGTACAAAAACTGATGTCCGTCCAGAAAGGGGGATAAAAAAAGGGTTTTTAAGCTCATGGGCTCTCCTATGGAAAAGCCTGCCCTGTGCAGTGCCTCCGTCACCAGCCCGTAAAAAATATTCCACAAAAAGTAGGGCAGAAGAAGGGTTCTGCATTTTCCCAGAAGGTAACAGGCAATTCTCTCCTCCGCCTCCTCCCGGTAAAAATACCCTGACACAAACAAAAAAATAAACACATGAAAAGAATAATAGGGAAACAATCCCCCAATATCAAAAAGATCATATCCCAGATGCCCGGCAACCACCAGAATAATACCGATTGCCGACAGAATACGCAGTTCCCTGTTTTCGCTGATCATTTCTCTTCCGTTTGCCATAGCCTCCCCTGCCCCTCCTGAATCACATTCTTCCGCGGCCGGCAGCAGACACAAAGCCCCGGCTGAAAAGATATAAAACTTCTCTGAAAGAAATCTCTTTCTATTATACAAAATATGTTGTAAGAAAACAGCAAAAATTTTATAATAACGATATGAAAACACGATGGATTAACCTTAATAACTTCATAAAGGCCAAAATTCCCTGCATGAAAAAGACCGCTTTTTTTACCATGGCTGTTACTTCAGCTATTTTTCTTGCGGGAGCTGTCACTCTGACCTCCTGCGGCTTAAAAAGACCCAAGCCTGAAAAGGCCTATGTACCGGAAAATTATCTGGCTCAGTCCACCCTGATTTCCTCTGACCCGGGTTCCTTAAATACGATTCCCGGGAACCCTTATCCCACCTTGAGCGTTCCCACCTATATTACCAAAGTAGATGAGAGCTATTTTATTGTGGACTGCTATCACAACCAGGTGATTTATCACGATAACCTGACGGATCCCCTCTACCAGTGGCAGGTAATGACAGATGATATCGCCATGGGACATACCCTTGCCAGTGACGGACAGGTTTACCTGATCGACGATACGGAGAACAACAGGATCCTGATAATGGAAAAAAGCAGCAACGAAAGCGGACAGACTGTCTTTCTTCCCACACAGGAATTTACCGGTATCGGGAACCGCCCTCATTATATTATTTACGATGACTATACGGATACTTTTTATGCGTGGAGCTCCATGAGCGGGGAGATGTACCTCTTCCGCCACCCGGAGGGGGACAGCCGCATGTATCTGACGGAAATCCGCTCCATCCCCTCCTTGGACAACGTGTATGTGCGCTCCTTTACCATTGTGGAAGACACCATTTACTTCGTCTCCGGCAATTCCAGTATTATTGAGGCGGATCTCTACAGTTTCAAAATCAAAAAGGAATATCCTGTTCCCCCGGAAATGGCGGGCATGATACAGCTTACTCCCATAGATGATTTCTTCTATATTACGGTTTCCACCGACAGCACCGGCAATCAGGATTACGCCACCCTGCTCAGGGTAAAGGATTTAGATTCCCTTTCTGCCGGAGATTATGAAGATGTTTATGAGAATTTTATCGGAGGCGGCACGCCTTACTATATCACAAAGATTGACGACACCTGGTATCTCACCGAGCATCGGATTCCGGGGCACTCTGTCTGGAGTTTTCAGGTAGAAAACAATAATATAACTAACGTAATCTCTGTTTATTGATTTTCTTTTTCCGTCAGTGTAAAACCATAGAAATCATATGTTATTTTATACTGCAAACCGACATTTTATTACCATATACTTCTGTTGAAAGGAAATACAGATGAAAAATTTTACCTTTAAAAATACTTCCGTTTTTCTGGTGCTTACCATTCTGGCCTCCTGCCTGCTGACTGCCATAGCGCAGGCAGGCGCCTTCTTCTACAGTTCCCACCACACAAAGCTTCTGATCATGGTCTGCCTTTTCTGTGCTTATGCGGGACTTATTCTTTATTTAAAAGCCGCCCGGCGGCTGGACGAAAATCATATCATTTATATGATAATTCTGCTGGGCGTCTTTCTGCGCTGTTGTTATGTACTTCTCTCCGGGCTCTACGAACGGCAGCATGACGCAGGCGCCTACACCGGCATGGGAACGGACTTCATCAATCCGGGCCATATCGGCTATATCGAATACATATACAAATTTCATAAACTGCCGGATTTGAATCCCTATGAACTGTTCGCCTACTACCATCCTCCCCTGCACCACATCCTTTCCTTCCTGTGGCTGCAGCTGAACATCCATCTGGGCGTTGCGGAAGAGCTGGCCTTTGAGAATCTGCAAATCCTGACTCTGCTGTATTCCTGCCTTTGCATGGTAGTAACCTGGAAAATATTAAAGGTTCTAGAAATCAGCGGAACCGGACTTTATGTCGGGCTTGCCTTTTTCGTATTTCACCCTGCCACCATCATCATGGCGGGAAGCGTCAACAACGATATGCTCACCATCCTCTTCATGTGTCTGACCATTCTTGAAACTCTGAAATGGACACGGAACAAAAATCTGGCAGGGCTGATACGGCTTGCGCTAACCATCGGCCTTGGCATGATCACCAAGCTCAACAGCGCGGTGCTTGCCATCCCTCTGGCGGTTATTTTCCTGATGCATTTCATTTCTCTGCTTAAGGGAAAAAAACAATTGTTATTGTGGGTGAAAAATTACTGTATCTTCGGCCTCATCGTGGCTCCCATCGGTTTATCCTGGATCATAAGAAACCTGATCCTCTTTGGTGAAAAGCCCGGAGTCCCTGTTCCCGGAGAGACATCCCCCATGTATACCAATACCTACAGTCTCTGGAGCCGGCTGGGAATCCCTGCCCTGTCACAGTGGCATTTTGATTTTCCCTTTCATCCCATCAGCGCCAGGGCCTGCAACAACACCTGGGCAATTATGTTTCATACCTCCCTGTTTGCGGAGGAATACCCCACCGATCTGCCGGATATTCTGCTTGCGCTGTGTCAGGTAACCTTTATTCTTGCTCTTATTCTCGGTATTGCAACCGCTGTTTTGCTGATTGCCGTGCTGCTGAATAAAAGAACCCGCCGGGAGGACACCATCTTCCTGTTGACGGGCTATGTCGTTATGCTGATTTCCTTTGCAGCCTTTGTCATCATTTATCCCTATACCTGCAGCAGCGATTTCCGTTACGTGGCGATCTGCCTTGTTTATGTTTCCATCGCCTTGGGACTCGGCAGCAAATATTATCTTCTCCCTTTTTCAGGAGGAACTTCCTCCAAAGCAGCCCGAATCAAAAGCGCCTGTATAAATGCCATAAACGGCGGCATCCTCCTGTTCCTTGCTTTCATCACGGTCATTTATCTGTTCTGGGAGAGGTGGTAAGCTCTTCCACTTCCCTTCTGGCCTCATGGGGCAGTATCTGTTTTAAGGAAAGCTTTTCCCCCGGATGGCTGCGCGAAAAGCTTTCTACCGCCTCTGCGCAGACACGCTCCATCTCTTCCTGAAGCTCCCTTGAAGAAATCAGACGGCACCCTTCCCCAATAATGATGATCTGTTCAAGTCCGTCGGAGGTGGCCACAGTCACATCATACCGACGGCTGTTTTCGTGGGCAAACTTCTCAATATACTGGTCGGCGGTCTCCGCTTCCTTCGTGTAAACCACATGAATGTTGTGATAATCCAGAGCTTCTGTGGGATGGCCGGAAAGCTTATAGGCGTCAAAGACCGCAATCAGGTTGCATCCTTTCAGCGCCTGATAATTGCAGAGCAGATCGAGAAGCTTTCCCCGGGCCCCGTCCAGGCTCCGCTCTGCCAGCTCCTTCAGCTCTTTCCAGGCAAAAATCACGTTGTAACCGTCCACCAGAAGATATTCTTCCTTTTTGGCGTCAGACTTAAAGTTCCGGACCAAGGCTTCTTTGGAAGCATCCTTTTTTGCATTTTGCCAGGTCTCTTTCGGGTCCGCAGAGTTTCTCCGGCTCTTTTGATAGCCCGGCTTTTTACGGTTTTCCTTTCGGTTGGCACTTAAAACCCGGCTTAAGATCTCCTCCACTTCCTCCTGCCCCAGAAAGGCGCTTTCCGTCCCGGCCTGCTTCTTTTTCTCTTCCTGGATTTTTGCGGCGCTCTGTCCTTTCATGCCATACAGGGCTTCCTCTTCATAAGCCGTTTTTTTCAGACAGCTTTCCAAATGCATATAGGAGAAAACCTCATCCCACTCCACCACAAAACCCGCTCCATGGGCGCAAAAAACAGAGCTGGCAGGATTCTCCAGATCCGCCAGAGGATCATAGGCCTTTTTCTCAAGAACCTCCTCGGTATTGTGGCAGGGATAATAACCCTTCATACTGATCTGAAGCTGTCCCATTCCTCTGGTGTAGGCCGTTACCTCCCTGGGGTAGTCCCGAATCGTTGCCATGGGAGCGGTTCCTCTCAGGACAGAAACCCCCTCCCTCTTCTGCTCCAGCGCAAAACCGGCGCAAAGCTTGTCCAGATCGGACATGGCGCGCCCCACGGCATTTTCCGGCAGTTCCAGATAAAACTCACACCAGGGCTCCAACAGAACGCTCCGTGCCTGCATCAGTCCCTGGCGCAGGGCCCGGTAGGTCGCCTGTCTGAAATCCCCTCCTTCCGTGTGCTTTAAGTGTGCCCGTCCTGCTTTCAGGGTTATTTTCATATCTGTGATTGGGGCCCCGGCAAGCACTCCCAGATGCTCCTTTTCCTCCAGATGTGTCAGCACCAGCCGCTGCCAGTTCAGCGCCAGCTCATCCACACTGCATTCCGAAGCAAAACAAAGCCCGCTTCCCGGCTCACCGGGCTCCAGCAAAAGATGCACCTCCGCATAATGACGCAAGGGCTCAAAATGGCCCACACCCTCCACCGTATCGGCAATGGTCTCCTTATAAACGATTGATCCTTCCCCAAACTCCACCGGAACGCCAAACCGCTCTTCTATCAGATTCCGCAGAATTTCGATCTGTACCTGCCCCATGATCTGAACCTTGATTTCTTTGTTTTGCTCATCCCATATAATATGAAGCTGCGGTTCCTCCTCCTCAAGCTGCCTGAGCCTGGGAAGCATTACCGCCGGGTCACACCCTTCCGGCAATAAAATACTGTGGCAGAAAGCCGGAGAAAGCTCAGGCAAAATCACTTCCTGCTCAAATCCCAGGCCTTCCCCCGCCCAGGTTCTGGTAAGCCCCGTCACCGCGCAGATTTCGCCTGCCTCGATCTCTGCCGGTGTTTCGTACTTTTCCCCGGAGTAAACTCTGATCTGATTGACTTTTTCTTCCCATCGCGCTTCCTTAGAAGCCAGACCACGCTCCGTGCCCGTAAAAACCCTCTCTGTATTCGCAAAAATTCTTTCCGTACCCGTGAGAGTGTCCCTGGCCTTAAGCTTTCCTCCGGTAATCCTCATGTGGGTAAGACGGTTTCCCTGGGCATCTCTGGTAATTTTAAAAACCCTTGCGCCAAACTCTGCCGGATACCTTCCTGCTCCGATATATTGATCCAGCCCTTCCAGCAGTTCTTCCACTCCCAAAAGCTTCAGCGCCGAACCAAAAAAGCAGGGAAAGATTTTTCTTTCCCTTATCAGTTTCCGTATGGTTTCCTGTCCGATTTTTCCCGTCTCCAAAAATTCATCCAGCGCCTGCTCCGAGCTGACGGCAATGCTCTCAAAGAATTCCTCCGAATCAGTTCCCTCGTCAAAACCGATGCAGTACTCACTGAGCTGCTCTTTCAGCTCCCTTAAGATGACTGCCCTGTCGGTTCCCGGCTGATCCATCTTATTGATAAACAAAAACACCGGTATGCGGTAATACTTGAAAAGACGCCACAGGGTACGCGTATGCCCCTGCACGCCGTCACTGCCGCTGACCACCAGAACTGCCGCGTCCAATATCTGCAGAACCCTCTCCATCTCCGCCGAAAAATCCACATGGCCGGGAGTATCAAGCAGCGTGATCTCCGTATTCCTTACAGACAGCTGCGCCTGTTTGGAAAAAATGGTAATCCCCCGCTCCCGTTCCTGACGGTAAGTATCCAGAAAAGCATCTTTTTTGTCCACCCGCCCTAATTTTCGGATGCTGCCGCTTAAATAGAGCATGGCCTCGGACAGAGTGGTTTTTCCGGCATCCACATGGGCCAGCAGACCTGTACAAATATGTTTTTTGCGTAAATCTTCCGGCTTGTTTCCTGATGTATTTTCCAACGAAAATACTCCTTTCTGTCAAAGTCTCTCCAGATCCTGCCCGGATATCCTCCGCCGTCTAATTTTCATCCGGCTCTTCATCGCTGTTCCGCCGGGTTTCAATAATCCGGCAGCCATATTCCTCTGTCAGCATATTACGGTTCTGTGTTCTGACAACTTCACAATGCATTGCCATTCCCTTCTCCTCGGATCCAAGAATCAGCGAAAAACCGTCCCCAATCTTAAAGTATCCTGCCTCAGCCCGGATCAGAACACCGTTTGCACTCATATTAACCGTCCGAACCATCTTATATGGACGAATCGGAGCAAATTTTCCGTCAACAATCGTACCGTTAATACTCCCCTCTGTCTCCATGGGGTATCTTTTCCTGCCTCTGTCTTCCTTTTCTCTCTTCTTGCCCAGCAATACCTCAATTTCATTATTTATGATACCGCCCCTGATCGTCCCGGCAAATTCATAGAGCCGCCCTTCCGTAAAGATACAGGCGGTAATGCTGTAGGGTTTCTTCTCCGCAATGCTGTCCCCGCTTATAAAAACAGCATTTCTCACTTTGTTAAACCGCACAATCTTAGTATCGGCAATCACTTCTCCATCTTCCATATTACTGATAAGTATTCTGCAATTTATAAGCGTGCTTTCGTTCATATGTCATATCCCTCTTCCTGCATATGCTTTACATTGCCCAATAAAGGCGCCTGCAAAAAGATGCCTTTAGAATAAAGATAAATTTTGAAAAGAAAAAACGGATATTCTCCCTCTTACTTCTCCTGCGCCGCTCTTCTTGCAAGCTCAAGACATCCCATGATTCCCTGATCATCGTTTAAGCTTGCCGGAACAATATAGCCGTCCAGATGTTCCATTTCCTCTGTTTTAATGTAACCGTTTAAGATTTCCTTCACATAGCTGCGGATCATGGGGAAGAGCTGCTCCTGATGCATCACGCCTCCGCCCAAGATGATCATTTCCGGTGAAAGGGTCAGGATATATCCCGCAAGAGCCTGGGCAATATAATATGCTTCCAGATCCCATACTTCCTTATTATCCCTGAGCTCAATTGCTTTCTTTCCCCAGCGCTCCTCAATAGCCGGACCTGCCGCATGCCCTTCCAGACAGTTCTTGTGGAAGGGGCATCTTCCCTCATAATGATCTTCCGGCCGCTTCTGAATCTGCACATGCCCTGCTTCCGGGTGGAGCATACCGTGAAGAAGCTTTCCTTCTATGTAAACGCCGGCGCCCACGCCGGTTCCTATGGTGACATAAACCACACAGCTTTTTCCTTTCGCCTGTCCGAAAGTCACCTCTCCCAGTACCGAGCCGTTTACATCCGTATCAAAGCCAACAGGGCATCCAAGAGCCTCCTCAAAAGCTCCCACAAAATTGTAGTTCTGCCATGCCAGTTTGGGTGTACTTGTGATATACCCGTAAGTAGCGGATTTCTTGTCGGGGTCGATCGGGCCAAAGCATGCAATCCCCAGTCCTTCAATTCCTGCTTCCTTAAAGTACTCGATCATTTTGGGCACCGTGATTTCCGGTGTCTCTGTGGGAATGGAAATCTGTTCAAAAATCTTTCCTGTTTCATCTCCTATGGCGCACACCATTTTGGTTCCGCCTGCCTCCAAAGCTCCTAATCTCACTGTTTCATCCTCCTTTAATTTCTTTTATATCTTTGATAAAATAGATCCTGATCCAATTCAACGATCTGGGTATTCCCTGTCTTATAATTCCTTGCCATATCCTCAAAAGGAGTGTCGTTCAGGTAGGACATCAGCGTCATGATCACCGCGCTGTGGGTAATGCTCAGAACATCCTGCCTGTCCCTGCGCATAATATTATCCAGTGCCGGCAAAAGCCTGTCGAGAAGCTGCTGATAAGACTCCCCTTCCGGCGGCACTTCATAGCGCCTGTTGCCATGCCATACAAAATATTCCTCCGGAAACAGCTCCCTGACCTGTCGCCATGTATGGCCCTCCCATTTGCCGAAGTTAATCTCTTCAAGTCCCTCCCTGACTTCCGGTCTGATTCCCAGGCGCTGTCCTATAATTTCTGCCGTCTCTGCCGCACGCTTCTGCCTGCTGGTATAAATCCGCCTGATCCCATACCCCTTTTTCAGCACATCAGCAAGCCCTTCTGCCTGCTGCCTGCCCTTTTCGTTCAATTCAATATCCGTCTTTCCCTGAATCCTGCTTTCAACATTCCAATCCGTTTCCCCGTGCCTGACCAAATAAAGTCTCAAATTAATATCCATGCCCTTTCCCGGAACGTCAAGCGACACTTTGTTCCGTGATTCGCCTTTTTGGATCAAAATTATATAATTTTTTCTTTTCTCTCTTCTTATCAATTGTACTTCATTCAGACATCCTCTACAATAACATATGGAAATTTCCTGAGCATTTTTAACAAAATCACCATCAATCCTGACATTCCACTGACATTTTCCTTAAAAATCTGGTATACTAAAGAATATAATGTGTTTTTAAAGGAGGTGTTGTCATGTTTGAAAAAGGAGACTATGTAATTTATGGCAATAACGGAATATGCCGCATTCAGGATATTACCACGCTGAGCCTTTCCGGTATTGACAAAAACAGAGAGTATTATCTGCTTAAGCCTGTATATACATCAGGCAGCACTGTCTATACTCCGGTAGATACGGCGGAAACACTGCTGCGTCCTGCCCTGTCCAGGGAGGAAGCCGACAGTCTGATCAAGTCAATTCCCGATATTCCGCTTATCCCTATCTCTGACGAAAAGACACTGGAAAAAACCTATAAGGAATATATGCGCTCCAACAGCAGCAGGGCCTGGGTACAGCTCATCAAAACCATTTACCTGCGCAAGGAAAAACGAATCATGAAAGGCTATAAGGTTACTGCCCTGGACAGCCGGTATTTCAGCCTTGCAGAAACCTCTCTTTACGGAGAACTGGCAATTGCACTCGATAAACCCCGCGAAGAGGTGAAATCCTACATTGCAAGCTGCATTGATAATCTCCCTTCTGAAACCTGATTGTCCGGAAATTATTCCTGAAATCAGTTTACTACATTTTTTTCAGAAGTTCAATTAAGGATTGGAGAATAAAACGATAAAAGTGAAAAGCCCGTTGTTAATCATTAAAAACACCCCAAAGGCCTCTCCGCTCTCACGCGGCCCCGCCTCCGGGGTGTTTTTGTAATCCTTTCATAAGCAACGGCTGCCAGGCTCCGTCATCTGCTCTTACTCCTTCACCGCTCCGATCATAACTCCGCTGGCAAAGTATTTCTGTAAGAAAGGATATACCAGAAGGATAGGCACGGTGGCCACCATGATGGTAGCATACCGGATACTTTGGGCAATCGCCTCCGCATCTCCCCCGGCTCCGGCATTCATTCCCTGGCTGTCGTTGGAGATCAGTATCTCACGCAGCACCACCTGCAGAGGATATTTTTCCCTGTCTCTCAGGATAGCTGTAGCCCAGAACCATCCGTTCCAGATGGAAACGCCATAGTACAAAACCATAACTGCCAGGATCGCTTTTGACAGAGGCAGGATAATTTTTACCAGAATGGTAATATGGCCTGCGCCGTCAATTCTTGCAGCCTCTGTCAGACTCTCCGGAATAGCCTCGAAGGAGGTCCTCATGATGATCATATTGTAGGTACTGATCATAAAGGGAATGATCAGACCCCATCTGCTGTTAATCATATGTAAATCTCTGAGAGTGAGGTAAAAAGGAATGGTACCTCCGGAGAAAAACATCGTGAACATGATCAGCATCATCAAAGGTTTCTTAAACAGCACATTCTTACGTGAAAAGAAATAAGCCGCAATACTGGTCAGAATCAAGTCCAAAAAAACACCAGTTATCAATATAAAAAGCGTGTTGAGATAGCCCTTTAAAATCATAGGGTTCTGGAACACCTTTATGTACGCCTGCACGCTGAATCCCAGGGGTTTCAGCAAAAATCCCGAATGGGACATCAAACGGTTGCTGTTACTGAAAGATGCCACTGCCACATGCCACATGGGATATAAGCAGACGATTGTTATTATTGTCAGGAAAATATAATTGAAGACCTGGAATACTCTTTCTCCTGTAGATTTTTTTACTTTCATGAAACCATGCTCCTTTCAAATTCTTACCACAAACTGTTTTCCGTTGTTCTCTTGGAGATCATATTGGTGATTACTAAAAGCGCACAGTTGATTACCGAATTAAACAATCCGATTGCGGTGGAGTAGCTCCAATCCTGCTCAATCAAACCTACACGGTATACATAGGAAGAAATGATATCCGCTGTGTCATAAATTGCGGAATTATACAAAAGGATCGTCTTTTCATAACCCATGCTCATCAATGAGCCCATTCTCAGAATCAACATTACAATGATGGTGGGCATAATCCCGGGTATGGTCACGTGGAGGGTCTGTTTCCACTTGCCCGCGCCGTCGATGGCCGCCGCTTCATATAACTGACTGTCCACCCCTGATAATGCGGATAGATATATAATCGACCCCCAGCCAACCTCCTGCCAGATGCTGGAAACCGTATAAATCGTCCGGAAGTATTTGGGATCCTGCAACAGAGGAGCCCGCTCCCCGCCAAAGAATGCAATGATATCATTGATCAGTCCCGTAGAGAGACAGAAATCCTTGATCATACCGCAGATTACCACCAGGGATATGAAGTGCGGCAGATAGGTAATGGTCTGAGAAATCTTTTTAAACTTTTTGTTTCCAACTTCGTTCAATAAAAGCGCTAAAATAATGGGCGCAGGAAAGCCAAATACAATACTGTACACGCTCAAAAGGATCGTGTTACGCAAAAGCCTTACAAAATAAGGACTGGAAAAGAATCTGGCGAAATTCTTCAGCCCAACCCATTCGCTGCCGGAGATTCCCTTAGCCGGCGTGTAATCCATAAATGCGATGATTGCCCCATACATGGGCTTATACATGAATACAGCATAGAAAATGATAACAGGAATTACCAGAACGTACAGTGACCAGTTTCGCTGGAAGTCTTTTTTAATCCTGTCCCCCGTATACTTTTTCATCCATCTATCCCCTTCCTTCTTCCAATTTTGGTGACAAAAATATGTAACAAAAGGGATGCCCAAAAAGCCCAGACATCCGTCGGCCTTCAGGACATCCCTCTGCTCCTTTTCAGAAGCTTTTAAAATTTAACTTATGTATCCCCCAATACGTAAGTTTGTTTATTTTTTTACTTACCTTGCATTGTAACGCTCGTAAGCTGCCTTCTCGATCTCAATTGCTCTTTGCAGATTCATGCCTTCCAGCGTCTGGATATAAGTATCCCAATTATCAAGGCTCTCTGTGCCGAAGATAAATTTCAGCATCATTTCTTCCACATAAGTATCCATCTCGTTTGTGATCGTAGCAAGCTCCTTGGACTCTTCCTCAGTAGGTGTAATCGGAGGCAGAGTATGTTCTTTTGCTGTTTCCACGCCCCAGGTTGAAGGACAGAGCTTTGCTGTTTCAAGCTGCAGATACTGCTCCAGGTAGTTCATATCCTGTACGAAAGGTCCGTTGTAATTTGCACGGATATATTTTGCAAGAGCCTGTGCGATCGGCCATCCGTCTTCGTTGTTGGTAATCGTCTCTGTATAAACAGCGGTGTCGCCTTCCCAGTTATAGGAAACGCCTTCTGTACCGAAGTTAAACAGGTTATGTCCTTCCTCGCTGTAACCATAATCCAAAAATCTTGCTGCCAGTTCAACATTTTCACAGCTTGCTGTGATAGCTGCTCCTACATCAGGGAAATTGTTTTCTTTGTAGGCATACTCAGCGGTTTCTCCTGCCTTTGCCGCAGGCTGGGGAGCGGGTACAAGCAAGTAATCCGGATTTTCCTGCTGTGCGGTGGTCATGAAGAGCTGCATACGGCTTGCTGCCCAGCCTACGGAAGCGCCTGCCTGGTCAGTGGTCATCTTGGCCGTTACCTGGTCACCGGTAAGAGTAGCAATATCAGCGTCAATCAGGCCTTCCTCATACCACTGATGCATGGTAGTCAGATATTCTTTCCAGCCTTCCTGTGCCGGAGCATAAACAACCTCGCCGTTGTCATCCAGAATAAATTTGCTTGATGACATTCCTACGCCATAAGCAAAAGCAAAGGGATTGGAAAACTTAAAGTTGGCATTATCAAAACAAAGAGGTGCCACTGCGCCCTTCTCCTCCTTGAATGCAACCAGTACATCATGCCACTCGTCAATGGTGGTAGGAACTTCCATTCCCAGCTCATCCAGCCAGTCCTTACGGATAAAACTTCCTACTGTATAGCAGAGTCCGTCCTCACCACGAATGAAGGGGAATGCAAAGTAAGTGCCGTTATCTGTCTTAACCATACGGTCAATATCCGGATTTTCTGACAGATACTTCTTAAGATTCGGGCAGTACTGATCTATTACATCATTTAAAGCAATAATCACACCGTCAGAAATTGCTTTTTCAGGGCCGCCGGGATAAGCGTTTACCCAGCCGCGCTCAATCACATCAGGAAGATTTCCGTCTGCCACCATCAGGTTAAACTGCTCATTTTCCTGTCCTGCTGCGGGATGCTGGAATTCAACTGTCACACCGGTGTTTGCCTGCCAGTTCTTTCCAAGCTCCGTATCTCCTAAATTAGTAAAGTTAGCGGATACGTTGGGGTTAAGCTGCAGCCAGTAAGTAAGGGTTCCTCCCTCTGCCAAAGGATAAGTGGCGGCTTCCGCACCGGTATCTGCTGCGGTATCTTCCGCAGCGTCAGCAGAAGCATCGTCAGTCGATGCAGTGTCCTCTGCAGAAGCAGTATCCTCTGTCTGTGCCTGATCCGTTTCCTGTGCCTGGTCTGTCGTCCCCGCACTGTCAGAACCGCCTGAACCACACCCTGCTAACAGAGAAGCGGCTGTAATTCCTGCTGTGAGAAGTGCAAGAAGTTTTGTCGATTTCTTTCTCATTTTTTTCCTCCTTTAATAAGTTTTGAGGCATATTGTACACCTCTGTCCATGTTTGTATTGTACATGACAAAAAGGAGTATTTATATAGACAAAAACAAGAATCCATTGACAAAAGCGAGAAAGATTCATCCATAACGCCTGTTGTTTTTTAACTGTCCGGGCGTTGTCCCCGTTGCTTTTTTAAATGCGCGGATAAACGTGGAGCTGTCCCTGAACCCGGCCCGCTCCGCTGTCTCTACCACGCTGACTCCCTCCGCCAAAAACCTCTCCGCCGCTTCGATCCTGGTCTGATTTAGCACTCTCAAAAGGCTCTCTCCCGTCTGCTTCTTATAAATAGAAGAAAGATACGCCGGTGTAATATGAAAATGCTGCCCTATCCTGGAGACGTTCATGTCGGGATCCCCAAAGTTCTCCTGGACATATCTATGTATTTCCTCGCATAATTGACTATTAAAGTCACCTTCGGTATTGGCATCTTCCTGGCAACACATTTTTTCCACAGTCCGGGCAAATCCCTCTCTGGCTTCCTGATAACTCATGTTTGCGGAAATATCCTTTGCGCTCAGTTCCTCCCCTGGCTTTACCACCAATTCCTGTGCCGCCTTTATAAGCGTCCCCATCAAATCATACAAAAGGCATCTGCGCATGGCCGGAGAAGCCTTAAGTTGCTGAAAATTCACATCCAGCACTCCATTAATACAGGAAACCGCCAATTGACTGTCATTATTTCTGATTGCGGTGATAATTCGCTCCTCCTGAGCCATGGAATATTCATAGTTTCTGTTTGAAGTATCCCGTATCTCATGATAACTGATATAATCTGAGTCCAGAAGGTTCAAAAAAGCTTCCGCTTCCCTTGCCTCTCTGTAAGACAAATGGACTCCTCCCAGTCCCTCATGATTTTCCCCGGCCAGCACCGCAACCCGAAACTTAAAATTGTCAAAAATAAACTTCTGCAGGCTGTCTATGATCTCCATCAGCTTCTCTTCATTCTCCGGCAAAGACTGTGGAATATTCATCATCACTGCGCTGGCATCTCCCAGCTCTGCAATTTCAATGCTGAAAGCTTCCGAAAGCCCCTCGCCAAACACATTTCCCACAATAAATTTCTGCAGATTATTTCTGTCTGTCCCCTCTGCTGAATTCTCTTCCCGTATCTTCAAAAGAAACACCCGGTTATGTCCCTGGTCAAATTTTTTGCAGACCTCAGCTCTCTCCGGCGTATGTCTTTCCTGCTCCCCGAAGGGATTGATCAAAATATCTATCAGATAATACTGCCTGACTATCGCCAGACTCTGATGCAATCTTTGCTGGAATTCTGAATGCTCCTCAAAAAGCGCCATGGCCTTTTCCCTGAGATAAGCATATTCATTGTCCACCTTCCTGTTCTCTTTATCGTATTTTCGGAACATATCCAGCAGGTTCTTGATCGGATCATAACTCTTTTTCGTCATCTTCCCGGCAGCTACAAAGCCTGTCCCCAGACAGATCAAAAGGCACAGGGCAAAGAAATTCCGGAGCTTTTTGGCGGAGCTGCCGATTCTGCTCTCCGGCATCAAAAGCACATATTTCCAGTCAAATACTTCGGAGAGGGCGGTACGCAGAATATATTTTTCCCCCTCATACTCCAGTTCCCCGTCGCTCTCCTCCCCCAGTCCATTATAGAAAATCCCCATATCTTCAAATTCCCCCGGCCTGCTCATGATCTGATCCTCCTCGCTGATCAAAAGCCAGTCCATCTCGTTTTCGCCGGACTCAAGCTTAAGACTCCCGGCAAGGGCGTCCATATCGATCCACAGCCCTATCATGGCGGTGGTTTCCCCGAAATCTCCCTGCATATTGGTCATGGTCAGAAGAAGGGGAGAGCTTCCATCCTTTAATTTTCCCTTTGGCCGCGCCGCTCTCCACACATGATATTCCGAGAAATAGTTCCTCAGCCACTCGATGGATTCCGCGTCCTCAAAGCAGTACAGCCCGCAGTACGATTCTAAGTCCATATTTCCCCTGGTAGAGACCAGTTTTCCGTTATTTTTAAAATAAACCGTTATATCATTGCAGAAATTTCCGCTCTGGTTGATGGCAATCTGCATATCCATGATCTTTCTGTTGAGACTGTAAAGTTCATAATAATTCTCATTTGTAAAATCCCCATGCACATTGGAGAGCTGCTGTATCGTTTTGTCCAGAGCAAGCTGAAGCAGCGCATTCTCATAATGCTCCAGCTCCCTGTCACAGCTTTCCTTCAGGGTAGTAATCAGATTAATATTGGAGACATCCGCCTGCCTTTGAACCACCTGGTAGGAATAGAAATAAAAAAACACCGCCATCACCAACGGTATTAGAAGGATACAGGCGTAAGACAGATACAGCTTTCGATATTCGCTCCAGTTTTTCACATTGATACCTCCTGCAAATTGTAACCCCTAAACAATGATGTCATTTCCCTGAAGCTGTCAGACAGGTATAAAAATCGCTTATATTTCTATTTTAATCTAAAACAACATTTAAGTAAACAAATAAAATTTTTGTCTCATCAATCCCAGGGAATATGCCTTCCCTGCCCGCCGCGCGGCCCATGCGCCGCCTTAGCGGCAAGCTTCCAAGCGCCTCGGCGCTTTGTACACGGGTCTGCGCATAACAAACGCCGGCATGTCAAACGACACACCGGCGTCCGTTTAGAATGATCTCTATATTTTTACAGCTCATCCAAAAACCAGGCATTGGAGTCCGCATGCCTCCCGCATGCATCCTGGACACAGATCCTGATATACCCTTCTTTTCCCGTCAGGGTAAACTCAGCCTGGCTGATGGTCGTACCGGGCTCTGCAGCAGCTCTGTGGCAAAAACGCCCCATCGTTTTTACAAAAATCTTATCCGCCGGGCTGCTGCGCACAAACAGCTTTCCGTCATTCAGAGAAATCTCCTCTATCCTCGGCCCTTCCGACCTGCCATCCGGTGACATGGTGCTGTAAAAATGCCCCTTCTTCAGCGCCTCCATCACTGCCGGATAAGTCAGTTCCTTCGCTCCGATCATCACAGCGCCGCCAAAGGAATCACACAGGGCTTCTTTCGTGGAAAAGCTATTGTGGTTGTCATCCGTAGCTACCGCGAATAATCGCTGTCCGCTCCTTAACATTTCATCATAGGACTGGGGATGATAGCCGTACAATCCATCCAGTTCACAGCCATGATTATAGATTTCCATTCCCCACAGACCTCTTAAATCCTTATAATCCTCACAGGTCTGCAATGACCAGTAGGGGTGATTATAGCAGGAAAGGAAGCCAAGCTGCGTCATCTTCTCCACATATTCATTCAGGCCCTCAATGTCGTGATAGCGCCTTCTCGGCTGTTCCAAATGCGCTTTTTCTTCCTTATGAAATTCCGGATCCGTATCAAACCAATTCATATGGTAGGTTTTGATCCTGTCGAAGCCTCCCCCAAAATTCCCAAATTCATTCAGATCCGTCTCCATGGCCGCAATTGCCAGGAAATTCTCATCATTCAATTCCGCATGATTCGCATAGATTCTGTGATCCGTATAGGCAATAATGCTGTAGCCCCTCTCCTGATACAGTTCCTTTACCTCCAAAGGCGTCAGCTTTCCGTCCGAAAGAACCGTGTGACAGTGAAGGTTTGCCTTGTAGTAGGTTACTCCCTGGGGGAGCAGATTTTTAGTTGACATTGTTCTTCTTCTCCTTTTTCATCTTATATTTCATATTTCTGCCCTTTCTCTTCGTCTCCACCCACGGCACAGAATGCAAATTGCCCACGCTGCCGCCGCTCCAAAGACCCAGATCAGGATCGTGATCTTCCAGCCCGCCGCTGCCGATAAAGCGCCAATCCCATAGGTAGATGCAGAGCTCCCCGCATAGACACAGGAATTTAAAATTCCCGACACGCCTGAGGTCTTCCCAACCTTTCCGTATCTTGCCGGAAGTACGGAAATCAGCATTGTGTTCACTGCCATCATGCATGTGGTGGATATGGCCAGAAGCGCCAAAGCCAATAGTCCGCTCTTATCTCCTCCCAGCCACAAAACAAGCAATGCCCCAAAACTTACCCCATAAAAAAGCTGCGCTGTCCTCACCTCGTCATCTCCCATACGGCGCTCTGCCAGGGAGGCGGCGCTGACTCCAAGCAGGTTACACATGGGAATAATCATTGTCCCCAGCACAGCTGCAACGGCTCCCAGCCCATGGCTTTCCTCCAGATACACCGGTACCCAGGTGGTCACTCCGTCCTTAAGCGCTCCCTGAATACAGAGTACGGGAAACAGAAGCCAAAGCCCCGAGCCCCACAGGATTCTGCTCCATACCCCTTCGTTTTTGCTTTCCTTTTGGCCCTTATTTTTGTCTTTTTGGAAGGCCTCCTTCGGTTCTATGCAGTCACTTCCTGCGGTTTTTGAAGCCGATGCAGGCAGCCCCACGCGATTAACCCCCGCCATCCAGATAGCGGAGAGCGCAAGCAGCCAGATTCCCGGCGTCACAAAGGCTCCCCTCCAGCCGGTGGTCTTCAGACACAGGGCGCTCATTCCATAGGCAAACATGGTCCCCAGAGGCACGGAACCATTGATATACAGGCAGGCCTTTCTCCTTAACTCTCCTTCCAGATTATCGGAAAGAATCCGCAATAGCGGCGACCAGATCAGAGACTGACCAAACCCATTGACGCACCAGATAGCTGCCATGATAACAGGAGAACTCATCCGGCTCATGGTCAGATTACAGAGGGCGGCCACAAACAGGCCGGTACCGATCATTTTACGTCCGTCCAGATAATCTCCCAAAAAGCCGCTGACAAGCTGTCCCATGCCATAAGAAAGGAAAAACAGGGTGCCGATCAGCCCCGCCGCTCCCTTATCCATACTTTCCACCCGTATCATTTCCGCGAGGGACGCCGAATAATTCAGCCGCCCCAGATAAGTACTGAAATATACAAGAAAACACAGCCCAAACAGCCAGGCCGCCTGCTTTCCCTTAAGATAAGTTTTTTCTTCTGTTGCTGCCATGTTTTTTCTCTCCTGATCTGTTTACAAGAATTTGCAAGGGGTTGAACGGTTACATTATTATGCACCCATTTTACAAAGTCAATAGTAAATAAACAAACCAGATATGCATTTTATAGAAAATACTGTCATTTTATGTTTTACTGAAACCGCTGTCGAACCCTTCCAGCAGAAGGGAGGTGAAGGCATGGAATATTTATTACGTTTTCTTGTTGCGGTTATGGCAAGTGTGGTTGGCTACTACATACGCAAGTGGTTAGACCGAAACGATAAGGAAGACAGCTAGCCCAAAAGAACCCCCCGGAAGCAGCCACTTCCGGGGGGTTCGCTTTGGCTATGGAACTTATTACGTTTTCTTAGCTGTTAATAGTATATACCTCTCTTAATCACAATGTCAATAACTTTTACAGTTCTACTTAGCGTTCTACTCAATCTCTACTCCTTTACCGATCCCAGCGTAATTCCCGTAACAAAATATTTCTGCATAAAAGGATAGATTATCAGAATCGGAATAGTAGCAATTACAATCTTCGCCGAATTGAAGGTTCTCTGAGACATCATATTGATCAGCTGTTCTGTGGAAAGCTTGGAAGTATCGCTCATGTTGATCACCAGCGACTGGATGTAAGTCTGCAGAGGCACCTTTGCGGGCGTGTTGATCAAAAGCATGCCGTCAAAAAAATTATTCCAGTGTCCCACCACGCTGAAAAGGGTCACGGTCGCGATTGCCGGCTTTGCAAGAGGAACGCAGATCAGGAACATCATCTGCACCTGATTGATTCCGTCTATTTTAGCGGATTCCTTGATGGCCTTGGGCTGGTTCCTGAAAAAGTTCATCAAAAGTATCACATTATATACAGGCACGCCGGAGGGAATTACCAGGGCCCAGATACTGTCAAGCAGTCCCGTTTCCTTGATTACAAAGTACCAGGGCACCACGCTTGCCCCGAAGAGCATACAGAAGATGGTAAACCACATATAACGGTCTCGGGAGGGAAATTCCTCCTTTTCCAGGGAAAGAGGATAGGCCATAAGGATGGTCAGGATCAGATTAATTCCCCCTCCCAGGATTACTCTTTTCACCGATACCAGAAATGCCTGAAAAAATCTTGCATCCTGAAGCAGATATTCATAGGAAGCCAGCGTAAACTCCACCGGCCAGAAGCCCACCCGGCCTGCCACCGCCGCATTCTTACTGCTTAAGGAGAGCGCCAGCACATGGAGCAGGGGAAGAAGGCAAAGAAGACCCAAAAGTACCAGCAGAAAGGTTACCACGAAATCAAAGATCCGGTTTTCCGTTGTTTTATACTTAATCATATCTTTACCTCCTTAGAATATCCGATAGTTGGCAAATTTCTTTGCGAGATAATTAGACAGCACGATCAGGACAAAGCTCACCACGGATTTTAACAGACCGATGGCCGTTGCCAGGGAATACTGGGCACTCTCAAAACTCATCCTGTATACATAAGTGTCGATAATATCTCCTGTCTGGTATACAATCGGTGAATACAGGTTATATACCTGATCAAAACCTGCGTTCAGCACATTAGCAATATTTAAAGTTGCCACCAGCACCACCGTTACCTTAATTCCCGGAAGGGTAATGTTCCATATTTTCTGCAGACGGCTGGCCCCGTCTATGGATGCCGCTTCGTACAGCTCCTGATTGATTCCCGCCAGCGCCGCAATAAAGATAATGGCTCCATAGCCAAACTCCTTCCACACGTCGGTCATCACAATAATTCCCTGAAACAGACTGTTGCTGCCCAAAAATACAATTGCCTCATCAATGATCCCCAGCTTTAGCAGAACGGTATTGATAATCCCGTTTCCGTCTAAAATATCCCTGAATATCATTGCAAGGATGACCCAGGAGAGGAAGTGAGGCAAAAAACAGATTGTCTGTGTTATTTTTTTGAAGTGTTTACCGCCCATTTCATACAGCAGTATGGCAAAAAAGACAGACATCAACAAATTAAAAATAATCTTCCCCACTGCTATTACCAGCGTATTTCGGAAAATATTGAAGGTGTCCGGAAGCATAAACATATATTTAAAATTATCAAGTCCTACCCATTTTGACTTGAAAAAACCAAGGATAGGCTGAAAATTCTGAAATGCCATTACGTTTCCAAACAAAGGCAGAATCGTGTAGACAAACAGCACCAGAACTCCCGGCAGCAGCATCAGATGAAGCGGCCATGTCCTTTTCAGAGATATCTTCTTTTTTTTCTCTTTACCACTCATAAGCATTTCCCCATTTTACTCCTTATATAAACAACGGATGTCAGGCTCTGCCAGCCATCCTTATGTTAAGAAAGGGAGAACCCTGATGGTCTCCCTTTCCACTATACCCTGCTTTTTATTACTGCCGAAGCCTCGCCATTTAGAATCTTCAAGAAGGTTTCATCCTCCAGTTTTTCCAGAGTCGCCCATTTGCTGTCCATGCTTTCGGTCTGAGTGTAGGATGCATCAAACACCTGATTCATATTTTCGGCTTCCTGCCCCAGAAGGCCTGCCCCCCGCACATAAGCCCATCCGCTTAAGTTGTTGGCCGCCTCTGCAGCCGCCACATCCTCCGTCGCTGCCATGTAGGACTCATACCACTGCAGTGCCTCGCCGCTTAACTCGGATTCGTCCATTTCGCCATTTGCAACTGCAAGCGCTGCCAGAGCCTTTCCTTCCTTATCATCGTATCTGGAAAGAAGAATAGAGAAAGGCATGGACGTCCAGCTGTAAGGATCCGAAGGATCGGACTTAAGACTCACGCCCTGATCCTGGTCGATGTCAAACTGATAATTCATGGTCTTGATTACCGCTTCTTTTATAGCATCGGAGCATCCTGCCTTTACTACCAGATAGTTGCTGGAAGGAGCGGTCACACCATCTTCTACCAGCTTGCGGATTTCTCCCAGAGCTTCCCTGGTGGCTGCGGTATTGGAACCGTACACAATTTTTCCATCCTCCTCAATAAAGTGCTTGGGATAGGAGCCGTACATTGCAAAAAGCGCATCGATTCCGTAAGTATTGTTTCCGTTTTCCTTTACGATCTCGGAGGAAACTACCAGACCGTTTGTGGTTCCCTTCTTTTCCCTGAAGGTATTGACAATGTTGACAATATCCTCCACTGACTTGGGAGCCTCAAGCCCTAACTCCTCCATCCAGTCCCCTCTTACAAAAAGCATGGGAATTCCGTCCGCACCGGGGCTGATATTAGGCATTGCCATAAGCTTTCCGTCAATGGTCACCGTGTTGAAGCTGATTCCCCGAGTGGTATCGTAAGCTGCCTTCAGATTGTCGGATGCATAAGTATTGTAAGCATCGGTCATATCCTCCACGGCTCCCGCTGCCACAAGCTGGCGAAGCTGGGATTCCGTTACGACCATAACATCCGGCATTTCCCCGGAGGTAATCGCCATGCTCACCTTGGTCTCATAAGTGTCGCTGGCAACCGAAAAATCATAAACAAACTCCACGCCCAGTTTTTCGCTGATATAGTTTACCAGATAATTGTTTAAGGAATCCTGTCCATCCAGATAGGATGCGTTGGTGTCTTCCCCTCTGCCAACATGCAGAGTCACTGCTTCCGATACGGGACCGTAAGGATCCGCTTCCGCCCCGGAGCTTTCAGCCTGCGCAGCATCGGTCTGTGTATCTCCTGTTTCTTCCGCACCTCCTGCCTCTTCCGGATCAGCCTCTGTTCCGGCGGCTGCTTCCTCCTGTGCGGCATCCCCGGAAGATGCGCTGCCGCCGTTTGAGCCGCAGGCTATCAGAGAACCGGTCATTACCAGTGCGAGTGCGAAAGACAATGTTTTGGTTAACTTCTTTTTCATCTCATATCCTCCTTTAAGTTGATGGTTTCATTATATGTGTCATTTTAGACACTGTATATAAAAATAATCTGACATTTACTTTGTTTTCTTGTACTTTTGCGACAGTACATTCTCCTTTGATTGTGTTCATACTTCAATTATGCTAAACTAAACTTAAATTGCGGCAGATTATTTGGGGGGATAGATATGTTTCATACATTGATCGTAGATGATGCCAAGGCAGAACTGGAGGTATTGCTTTTTCTCATTCAAAAAAATAATCTTCCACTAAAAACCGTTACCGCTATCAATGGAGAGGAAGCGCTTGCCTGTCTGCAAAAAGAGCCCTTTGACATCCTGATCACCGATATCCGTATGCCTTATATGGACGGCCTGACGCTGGCGGGAGAAGCGTTAAAGCTTTATCCCAGTATCAAGGTGGTAATCAGCAGCGGCTATCAGGATTTTTCTTACGCCAAAACCGCCATCTCGCTTGGTGTGGAAGAATATCTCTTAAAACCTGTAACCCCTTCGGATTTTGTGCCCCTGATTGCCAAACTCACCGCACAGATCGAAAAGGAACGGCAGTCCAGCAGGAACAATCAGATCAAGACGATCTACAGCCGGGATTCCATTATGAGACAGCTTCTTTCAGGAAGTCTGCGTCCCGGAAGGAACGGACTGCTTCCTCCGGAGATCCGCGCTCTCATGCCTGACTCCTGCAGTCTGATTCTCTTATCTGTCAGTGACAGAGAAAGTTCTTCCCTCCATAATCTGAAACCGGAAATCCTCCAGCTGGCCAGACAGTTTTTTTCCCGTCCCATGCGCGGAATTCTGCTTGAGAGAGAGCTTCTGCTTTCTGCCGACTCTACAGATCACTCCTTTATGGAATTATCTGAATGGACATGTGGAATCCTTTGCGGAGCAGCTTTCGCAGATGTACAGCATCTCTCTGCGCGCTGCCGCCGCTCACGCCTCTTCCCCGGAAGAAATCCCCGCTACGGTAAATCATTAGGACTTAAGCCTGGAGAGCCTTTCAAAGATTGCCTACGTCCATCCGGATTATCTCTCGCGGATTTTCAAGCGGGAAACCGGTATGAATTTAAACAGATATATCAAAACATTCCGTTTAAACAAGGCCTGCCAGCTTCTGGAAAACAGTCAGCAGAAAATTACTGCCATAAGTCAGGCCGTAGGCTATCAGAACTGTGCCTACTTTATCCGTTCCTTCACGGAAATGTTCGGACAAAGCCCTGAGAAATACCGTCAGATACATGCGTCTGCCCGAAAGGGGGAATATTAAGCTGTTATCGGAAAGGAGCCTTCTATGAAAATACTCAGCCGCGCTCTTCCCTATTTCCTTAACCTGAAATTAAAGACAAAGCTGTTGCTGATCTATCTCTTCACCTATTGTGTTTCCCTTGTCCTGCTCTTTTTTGTACTGAAAGCTGCTGTTGGGCGGCAGTTTTTTGAGCATGAAAAATCCCTTCTCGGGAGCTCGCTGATGCAGGGCGTCTCCCGGGTGGAAAGCCAGATTGCAGATGCCATCAACCTTTCCAACGTTATATATAATAATGATGATATGCTCAGCGCCTGCAATGTGGATTACGGGAATAACTACTATAAAATGTATACCGCCTACCAGAATGATATCCTTCCCGATCTCTATATCTATAAATGCCTGCTGCCGGATGTATCCAATGTTAAAATCTATACTTCCTGCGGCCTCATCCCTTACAAAGATGCCGTGGATGACCTTTCGCTTCTAAAAAAAATCCCCTGGTTTGATGAACAGGCTTCCGGGCACTCTCTTCAGTGGGGAATTACAGGGGAGGAAGACAACTTAAAGCTTGCCTGTATTCGCAGGCTTCCCCAAAATTCCGCCTATCCATTTCAAAACTTTCTCTATTTTGAAATGGATGACAGTATTCCTTTCGCCAGCCTTACGGCAATCAGCCAGGAAAGCTATGGCCTTGTGGTAGCCGGGGCCGACAAAACCGTTCTTTTTCAGTATCAGTCCTTCCTGGAAGATACAGCGGCATACTCCCAAACGCCTTCTCCGTCCGGAAATGTCATTGATGAAAAGAAACTGGTTTCCAACTATTCTTCCATCTCCAGTTCCCTGAAAGACCAGTATCTTTTTCTTTCCGCTGCCATGGAGTCCACAGGATGGACCGTCTACTACTACAGCCCCGTCAGCGAAATCCGGGCCACCGTAGATAAGACCTTTTTGTCCGCCTTTATCATCATCTCCTTCTCCTTTGCGCTGCTTTTTATGTTGATTTTCTTCATTATTAATACCATTCTCTCGCCTCTGGCCGCACTCACCAAAACCATTGAAAAAATTTCACTGGAGGATATCAGCCGCCATGAGCTGCAGATCATTCCGAACAGAAAGGACGAGGTCGGCACGCTGATCCATACCTTCAATACCATGCTGGAGCGGATTCACACCCTGATCGACGAAGCCTACGTTCAAAAGCTCCAGGTCAAGGAATATCAGCTCAAAGCGCTGCGGGCCCAGATCAATCCCCACTTTCTCTACAATACCCTGTCCCTGATCAGTGCCCGGGCCATTGTTGCGGGACAGGATGATATCAGCGAGATGGTACGCCTGCTCACGTTGTTTTACAGAACCTCCTTAAACCATGGCCACGACCTGACCAGCATCCGGAACGAACTTGACAATATCCGCGCCTACTTATCCATTCAGCTCACTTTAACCGACCACGCCTTTGCCGTCCTTTATGATCTGGATGAGGAGCTTCTGAACGTGTCGATTCCCTGTCTGATTCTGCAGCCCCTTGTGGAAAATTCCATTGAGCATGGATTGATGGACAGCCGCAGGCCCTCAAAGGAACTTCATATCTCGCTGTATCAGGAAGATAATTTCTGCTGCATCAGCATCTGCGATAACGGTCTGGGAATTCCTGAAGATAAAATGAAGGAGCTCTTCTCCTGTGAAACGGATCATATTGGAGTAAAAAATGTGTACGAACGGCTCAAGCTCTCCTACGGGGAAGGAAACGGACTTACCATTGAAAGCCGGCCGGATGTGGGAACCCGGGCGCTTATCCGGATTCCGCGATTTTTTCCATAATCCTTTGTGAAAAGTTTCTACCTGTGATAAACTGTAGTTACAGATACTGCCCAAAAGCACCCACCGGAGGCCGCCCTATGATCCTTGAACAGATTCCCCTTCTCAGAGACCTTACGCTTATTTCCATCCTGCTCAGAACCTTCCTGGCCATGCTGCTTGGGGGGATTTTGGGCTATGAGAGGGAAAAGAGACACCGGCCTGCAGGCTTTCGCACCTATCTTGTGGTATGCCTTGGCTCTACGCTTGCCATGATGGTAGGGCTTTTTATCCATGATATCACCGGCTCCTCCGATGCCGGACGCATCCCGGCGCAGGTCATCAGCGGTATCGGCTTTCTGGGTGCAGGTACCATTCTTGTCACCCGCCAAAATCAGGTGCGGGGCCTGACCACCGCCGCAGGACTCTGGTCGGTGGCCTGCCTTGGGCTGGCTCTTGGAGCGGGTTTTTATACCGGAGCCCTGGTGAGTTTTGCTGCCATCTGGATCTCCATAAAGCTGCTGCGTATCGTTGACCGGCATCTTCACTCCAACAATTCTGATATTGTGACTCTCCGGGTAGAATTTTCCGCAATCAGCGATATGAGCAATTTCATTGCTTTTGCCAAAGGGACAGGCTGTATCGTGGAAAATCTGGAAATGTCCCGCATAAAAAACAGAGATGACACTGCTGTCATCTCCGCTGTTATTACCCTGCGTTTCAACAAGGCGATCACCTTCCCCCAGATTGTGGAAACCTACGGCAACCTGGAAGGTGTGCTTATGATGGAAACCCTGTGACTGTTTCCCGTATGTTTTCCCTCCCATTTGATACCCCTATCGGTACAAAAGGGCAGCAACACCACTATGCCGCTAGAAAAAATCCTGCCTGTGAAATGCCGCTATGATACTGTCAATCCCAAGCAACACCAGGTAAACGGCCACGATATATCCCATAAAGCGCATGGTCATGAATGTAAGCATGGGATTGAAGAACATCAGAAATCCCAGAACCGCTCCTGCGATATTCAAAATCAAAGTAAAAATATAAAAGAAATTCCTCCCTGCCAGCCGGTATATGTGTATGTGCGAAAGCCGGGAAATGCAATGGGCGATAAACCAGACAGGAAAAAGCAGTGACAGCACCCACTTTCCGGCATCCGGATAAACCAGAAGCATAAAGCCGCACATCACGCTTAAAATACCGGAAACCAGAGAGACGACAGGCCCAAATCCCGTATATTTTTCCATTCTGATATAGGTTAAAATATCGTCAATCCCTGTGATAACCGCAATCACTCCATAAATCACCACAATGCCTGTCAGCAGGCTGCCCGGACGAAGAAACGTAAAAATGCCCAGCAAAATAAGCAGTACTCCCACAATCAGTTCCATCCAGACAAAGGCGGAATATTTTTTCATTGCGCCGCACCATCCTTTCCCTTCTGTTCTTCCGGCAATATCCTTTCACCGGAATTCTCCTTTCTGCCCAGAATCTCCATAAATTCCTCTCCGGTGATGGTCTCCTTTTCGTACAGGAAAGCGGCCAGCTCATCCAGCTTCTGACGATGATCCTTCAAAATCTGCCTTGCCTTTTCATGCTGCGTCCTGACCAGCTCCACCACCTTTTTATCGATTTCCTTCTGGGTATCTACAGAGCAGGAAAGCGAGGTATCTCCGCCCAGATACTGATTGGTCACCGTCTCCATGGCCACCATGTCGAATTCCTCGCTCATACCATAGCGGGTAATCATGGCGCGGGCAAGCTTTGTGGCCTGCTCAATATCGTTGGAAGCTCCGGTGGTAATTTCCCCGAAAACGATTTCCTCTGCCGCCCGTCCTCCGGTAAAGGTCGCAATCTTATTCTCTATTTCCTGTTTGGTCATCAGAACCTTATCGCCCTGCTCCACCTGCATGGTATATCCCAGAGCGCCGGAAGTCCGGGGAATAATCGTGATTTTCTGCACCGGGGCGGAATGGCTCTGCATGGCGGCCACCAGGGCATGGCCGATTTCGTGATAAGCCACCACCTTTTTCTCTCCGTCCGACAGGATTGCGTTTTTCTTCTGATATCCGGCAATGACCACCTCAATACTTTCCTCCAGATCCGCCTGGGTTACAAAGGTGCGGTCACTCCGCACGGCCCGCAGTGCGGCTTCGTTTACAATGTTTGCCAGCTCCGCGCCGGAGGTACCGGAAGCCATACGGGCGATGGTATGGAAATCCACATCATCGGCCAGCCTGATCTTCTTCGCATGTACCTTCAGGATCGCTTCACGGCCTGCCAGATCGGGAAGCTCCACGGGAACCCGCCGGTCAAAACGGCCGGGCCTTGTGAGGGCCGGATCCAGCGATTCCGGACGGTTGGTAGCCGCCAGAATAATGACTCCGTTATTGCCCTCAAAGCCGTCCATTTCCGTAAGCAGCTGATTCAGCGTCTGCTCCCTCTCGTCATTTCCTCCGATCTGTCCGTCCCTCTTCTTACCGATGGCATCAATCTCATCGATGAAGACGATACAGGGAGCTTTTTCCTTTGCCTGCTTAAACAAATCCCTCACCTTGGAAGCGCCCATACCCACAAACATTTCCACAAACTCGGAACCGGACATGGAAAAGAACGGTACATTCGCCTCCCCGGCTACCGCCTTTGCCAGCATCGTCTTACCGGTACCGGGAGGACCCACCAGCAAAAGCCCTTTGGGCATGGAAGCGCCCACTTCCGTATATTTCTTTGGATTATGCAGATAGTCCACAATTTCCGTCAAACTTTCCTTTGCCTCATCTTCTCCGGCCACATCATCAAAATGAATTCCTTCCGTGGACTGCACATAGACCTTCGCGTTGCTCTTGCCGAACATCATGGCGTTGGGGCCGCCTGCCCGCTCTGACAGCTTCCGGCTCATATACTGTCCGAGACCGATAAAAATCAGCATTGGCAGAACTGCGGACAAAAAAATACTCAGCAGCGGCGATGCGGGTCTCTCGATCACCTTTGTAAAGGAAGCGCCTGCGTCATAAAGACGCTGGGTCAGACCGGGATCCTCCATGATTCCGGTGGTAAAGACCGTCGTATCTTCTTTGTCCGTAAAGATAATTTCGGAACTGTCCATTTGCACCCTGCCGATGTTTTTTTCTTCGGTCATGTTCATAAAGGTGCCGTAATCCACCTCCACGATTTGCCCCCGCATAAGCAGAGGAGACACGACCATGTTAAACAGGAAAACAATCAGCAGGGCAATTCCGTAGTAATAGATCAATGGTTTTTTGGGTGATTTCACTTCTTTCATAAACTACTCCTTCTTATTGACAGCTGCACATGAAAACCTGTCTTCCTTTGTATTATTTTACCCAATAGTTTAAACCGATATTTCCTGTATTTCAATGGACAATTTCTTACCAATGTATAAATTTTTTCTTTACCACAGTTTTATTGCGGAGCTCTTACCCGAACATTGTCCTGCAGATTTCCTTTCCCGACTTTGTGCGGAAAATCCGTTCGTATGCCGTCTCCACCGCATCTGCCGGACTTTTGCCCTCGAACACTAATTGCAAGACTATAGCTGTTATCCCTTAGACAATTTATAGACGGCATTATTTGTATTTCCGCTTACTTCAACATATCCGGTATTTACAAGCATAGTCAAATATCTGTAAGTAGTTGATTTTGATTTTTCAATTACCATTTCAGCTACTTGGGGTGTTATTTTTCCGTTTTTGTCCAAATATTTAATAATAGGTAAAACCTTATCATAGTTCTTTTTCGTCAAAACCTCGGTCAAAACTTCGGTCAAACTTCGGTCATTTTTTTGACCGAAGTTTTTATTTCCAATTTCAAATCCTTTATGAAGTCTTATTGTCGTAATCATATAGGTTCTGTCCGCATCCGTTTCAAACTCCGGCAATGGCGAACCGTTTCTTTTCAATTCACGCAAAATTTTTGATATACCCGTTGATTTCTTCTCAGACAGATCAATTTCCTTGAAAAATTCTCCAATCTTGGGATTCCTATATCTTCTTGCCCGAACTTTTCCCGCCGCAAACTTTTCCATATCAATATAATGATCCGGTCCGGGAAAATTGATAATCTGAATCTGATCCAAATAAATCCGAATCTCTACCGGCACATCCTCTTTGTAATTTTTGTGTAAAACCGCATTTACAAGCGCTTCCTCCAAAGCATTATACGGATAGTTGAAAAAACGGTCTGCTTCCGCCCTTCCATCAACCTTTACCACCTTTTCCTCAATCACAGTTGTCTTAATATAGTCCAGCGCGTCTCTTACCTGCTTCCATATCGGACCGTAAAATGTCTTCTCTGTAAAATCAGAGGCCTCCGCCTCCTTATCATAAAAACGCACCAGCTCAATCTTGCTTCCTGCAATCAACTTGTCTGGTCTTTCCCCAAACATAAGCAGTCCAATATTTTTGATTGCTATTCCCTCATCTTTTTCTTCCGCCACTTCCTCGGATACCAATAAGTCCTCCAGAGAGCGCACATTAAGTTCTTCAATCAGTGAACTGTTACTTTCTCTAATAAAATCCTCAAGATATCCCCTGCGTATATGCTCCATAGATGCCCGGTTATTAATACGGTCAACAAATGGTATGGAAGCAAATTTCTCAAAAAGTTCCGCTATCTCGCTCTGTTTGGCTTCTACCGTAAGTGATGCCGGACGAATCCAATATTTCATCGTGCGATCCTGCTCTTTCCCTGCTTCCTTTTTAGAATAAACATCCACAGGCGCCTGATATGGTCCCGCATCCCCCGCTGCACATTTCAAATACACCAAGTTTACCCCTTGATATTCCACAATTTCAATCTTTGGAATATAGCGAGGCTCAATTTTGTTGCAGTATTGAAATATTTTGAGTTGAATATCATCAAGTAATTTGTCCGGTACGCCTATAGGCGGCAGAATGGGAAGCCCATTGTCTGTTTTTACGCCAATCACAAGATATCCGCCATCCACCCCCGCAATATCGTTTGCATAACCGCATATGGTATGCACAATTTCTGATGGATTAAATCCTTCCTTATATTCAATACGGTTTCGTTCTACTTTACGCCCTTCTAACAGGGTTTCTATTTTTATTGGAATCATTAATTATCTCCATACTTTCTATGCCAAACATTGTCCTGCAGATTTCCTTTCCTGACTTTGTGCGGAAAATTCGTTCATACGCCGTCTCCACTGCATCCATCGGACTTTTGCCCTCGAACAGGTTCACCAGAAAATCCGCCTCCACCAGAATCTGATAATCCATCCCGTCAATGTCCGTATAAGTATGATGATGTCCCACCAGATAAGCCACCCGATCCATGATCGTCTGTTCAAACCCGCATTCTTCCAACATTTCCCTGGCAGGCCCAGGGCCCAGCTCCTCCTGCTTTTTTCCGTCGCAGTTTCCGTAAAGCTCCTCCGCCGGCTTAATCCCAATATCATGGACAAAGGCCGCCGCTTCCAGCGTCAGGAGGGATTTTTCATCCATTCCCTCCAGCCGCCCGATCAGACGGGCAAAGCTGTGAACCTTCACAAAATGCTGGATCCTTGCCGGGTCTTTTTGGTAGTAGTTTATCATGCTTTGGTACAGGGTGTCTAATAAGATGTCTCTCTGTTTCATTCTCTTCCTCTTTTCTGGCTGTCCTGCAAAAAACAGCTCTCCTTTTGTAAATCATTGCTTAATTCCAACAATTATTCTATAAACCGTTTTTTCTAATTTCTTATATTCTATGGCCGCATTATATAAAATGTCAGACATATTCATCCTCCAGCATAACAAAAGGCTCCGCAAAACACGAAGCCTTTTGACACATTTTCTTTCGGATAACCCTAGTCAGACTGTGGAAACTGTGCAAACCCCATTCATGTCAATGTATATCACTCCTCTGACAAAGCCATATACACTTTTACGACCACAGACACTCCAGTTGCCTGCTGAAATCATGTTACAAGAAATCTGTAAGATTCCTTATCTATAATATACTCAAGATTAAGCGAACATTCAACGAACATAAAATGAACATTCTGTAAACAAACCCGAGAAATACACTATTTCATGGATTAAGCAATGGCAACTATCTTTTGATAAATCAAGCGGATTTTCATGCATCACCGCATAATGCTCGTGGAATTTCCAAATAATCTGAAACTTCCAACCCCACCGTCAAAATCTCAAAAGGCTTATATTCCAGCACCTCCGTCTCCCGCTCCACATCTTCCAGCAGATTCATCAGCACTCCCCTGAAAGGAAGCCTGATCTTTCCCCGAAGCCCGTCCTGTTCGCTTAAGCGGAAGACCACATACTTCCCGTCCTCGGAAAGCTTCGCCGCCTGCAGGTAGAGAGGTGCGAAATCAAAGCCCGGGTCTTTTACCCGCGCGCGAATAAGCGGCACGTTATACTCAAAGGCTCTGCGGTTAATCCCGGCTTCCACCGCATCTTTCTCATGAGGCAGAATCAGATAACAAAAATCATGGCGCCCCATATCGGAGAGAATATCCGGCCGAATGGTAGAGCGCAGCAGGCTTAAGGAAAAGCCCTTTTCCTCCGGCCCAAGGCCGTATTTGCCGTCATTGATGAGGGCTATTCCCCCGCTTTTCTCGGCAAAATCACACCATTTATGGTGACAAACCTCGAAACGGGCTTTCTGCCAGCTGGTATTTTTGTGGGTCTCCCGCCGGATGTAACCTGCGCTGGTATCGCACACCAGCTCTCTGGAAAGGATGTTTGCGGAGAACTCTGCTTTCACCATCCTGTGCTTTTCGTTCCAGTCCACCACGTGCTCCACCTCGATACCGGGAGCTTCCTTAAAGAGACGCAGGTACATTTTCCAACGGCTCTTATCCTCCGGCGTTTTCAAAAGGACGGCAAACTCCGCCGCACTTTCGTCCGCACAGGTCAGATGCAGCGCCTCCTCTACCGTAAAGGAAAATTCCACATCCTTATAACCGGGAAGGATATCCCAGGCATCATAGATTCCGGGCATATCCTGATACAGATGAAGCCTGTTAAAGCCGCCATCCACCCACTCTCTGTCCAGCTTTTTATCATAAAGGCTCTCCATGGAGCCATCCCCGCTGAAACGGATTTTGTAAAAGGGCGTTTCAACCTGAAGATCTTCTGCTTTGAGCCAGGAAATATCGCTTTCCTTTTTAAGCGTCTCCGTCCCAGGCAGGCAAAAATACCCTCTTTCTCCCTTTCTCACAAACGGCCCATCCGCACAGGGAATAAAGCTAATGCTCTCCCGCTTCCAGTTGAGCGGATTGAAATACTCGTCCCCCTCTTCCTGGCCAATCAACGCATCCAGCCGGCTCTCAAGCTCCCGGTAGTCCTTCATGGCATCCTCATAAACCGGATGGATATGGCTTCCCGGAAGAATGTCATGGAACTGGTTCAGCAGCAGCATCTTGTAACACTGCCTCAGTTCCTCGGCGGGATAATCCTTCCCCTCCCTCATCCGGAGAACCCACAAAAGCTCCGCATTTCGCAGCTTAAACTCCAGACGGCGGTTGCAGGCCTTAAGGTTGGATTTCGTGGTGAAGGTTCCCCGGTGCATTTCCAGATAAAGCTCCCCGTCCCAGGTTTCCAGTTTCCGGTTGTCTTTCAGGTTCCGATGAAGAAATTCATCCGCCCTCATGTGCTCCGTCTTCGGCATAATATGCAGCTTTTCAAAACGCTTCATCAGCTCCAGCATTTCCTCCGTAGCTCCGCTTCCGCCGTCCCCGTAGCCAAACATAGACAGAGTCTGTCCTCCCGTTTCCTTTTCCTGATAAGCGTCCCAGTTCTCCTTGATCTGGCTGGGCATGTTCCAGGTGATAAAGTGAGTGGGCGGCACGCAGGCGTACACCTGGCTGCCGTCAATTCCCTTCCACACAAAATGGTTGTGAGGGAAACGGTTGGTATCATTCCAGGTGGACATTTTGTTGGAAACGAAATAATCCACCCCTGACTTTTTCAGAATCTGAGGCAATATCCAACTGTTTCCAAACACATCCGGAAGCCAGGCATTATCCACCGTAATGCCGAATGCCTTCCTATAATAATGCTGTCCGTACAGACATTGACGAATCAGGCTCTCCGCCGCAGGAATATTACAGTCCGGCTCCACATACATGGCTCCTACCGGTTCAAAGCGGCCCTCTTTTATCTTTTCTTTCAGCTCCGCAAAAAGCGCAGGATAGTATTTTTCAAGCTGCTCATAGGTATAGGGCTGGGTATGGGCATAGCAAAACTCCGGATACCTGTCCATAAGCCGCATCTGAATCAGAATGGTTCTTGCGTTTTTCTGCGCCACATGAATCCGGCGCCAGTAATAGGCAATATCCAGATGGGAATGACCCACCAGGGCCACATTCCCGCTGGAGGAAAAGTCCTGATTCTGATAAATATGTTCCTCTATATAGCGGGAAGCCTCCCCCGCCCCCTCAAAGCTGTCATAGTCAATCAAATCCAGGGCTTTATTCAATTCTCTGACCACAAGCCTCCGAAAATCCTCATCGAAATTTTCACACTCCGCCACATCGAGCAGCAAAGTCAAATCATAGTACAGAGAAAGCAGCTCCTCGCTTACTTCCGCAACATAAGCCCCCTCAAAGACCTGCCTGCATCCTCTGAGATTCATGGTATCCAGATTTCTCTCATCGTCCGGCTTGGAGCGGTTATAGCCCTCGATCTCAAAGGTAAAGTCCCATTTTCCGTCCTCCAGCCAGGGATTAAGGAGGATTCTGTCCCGGTTGGGGTCTACCCCGCCTGCATAGCAGCCGTTAATCTTCACAATCATTTCGGCCGCCGTGCGCAGGAAGAACCAGACCTCTTTTCCCCGAAGCTCCTTTGGCACACTCCCACGCCCTCTGATAAAGACCGTTCCGTCCGGACTAAAATACATGTCTCCCTTTTTAAAAGGTCTGTAATCTGACAAAAAGGTATAGGTATTTTCCCCTGTCTGCAGAGCGTCCTGGATTTCCAGCTCCGTAATCTCAAACTTTCTTTTTATAATACCGCGTTTTATCCATCCATAGCGAAGATGCGCCCATTCCACCGGGAGCATCCCTCTTCTGACCACTTTCACGAACGCCATAGTAAAATTCCTGTCCTTTCCGCCGCTGCTTTCCGTAGCTGCCCCCGCGCCGCCCCACTGCCTGCAAAAACTGATTCTCTCATCATCCTATGTATCCCAGAAAAAAGGTTTTCTGCGGAGAGGTTTCACCGTAATTTCCTCCCCCAGATTCGTTTTTATCTCTTGACTAATCCAGTCAAGGCATCTGTCCAAAATAACACACTTGGAACACTCTCCCCGAAAAATCAGGGTAAGCTCCCCGTCTTCAAAAGAAACAAACTCGGCCCAGCCGCCATCTCCCTGAATCCGGGGCGCTATCTGACTGTTAAAATATTCCTCCATAAAAGCACCTCCGCACTATTTCAGGAAGTCCTCCCGTTTCGGGCTGAACACATCCACCAGCTTTCCGGCCTCCAGACATACCGTCCCATGCTCCACCCCAGGCGGCATCAAAACACAGTCCCCCTTCGACACCTCTTTGGTCTCTCCGCCTACGGTAAAGGCAAATTTCCCCTCCGCAATGTAGGTAACCTGAGTGTGGGGATGGGAATGGGGATTTCCCTTCGCTCCCTTTTCAAAAGAAATCTCGCACATCATCACATCATCATTATACCCCATCACCTTTCTGGTGACGCCGGGCTCACAATTGGTAATTCCGCATTCTTCATTATATAAAAACATTCTTAAAATCTCCTTTCTGCTCTCTGCTGTCTTAAGCGCCTTTCACCGTAACTTTTCCTGCCCTCACTCCCGCCGGAACTCTCACCTCCACCGCTCCCGCCGTGCGGTAATATGCCGGAACCGGCGCGCCGTCAAGATAAGCCTCCGCCCTGGAACCCTTTTTGCCGCCTTTTGTGACCACCAGAAGGATTTCTTCCCTCTCCCCATAATTCGTCACCGTCAGCTCAAAGGCATTATTCTTTTCATCATAGGCCTGCTCCTGAATCCACAGATCAAATCCACAGGTCACCGTACCCGGCCTGTAATAGGCATCCGCCCAGATATTGACAGGTGAGGAAAGCCCTCCGAACTGATGGAACCATCCCCCTCTTCCCGTGGCAATATTGAGCATTTCAAAGGTATAATAAGAATGGTCAACCTCCCGTTTCCATGCATCCAGCGCCGTCCGGGCTATTTCGTAAGCTTCCTTCGCCCTCCCGAGATCAAGCATGGTCTTCCAGATAAACCACTGATGGGAAAACCAGACATTTCCATTCCAGTAGCCATTCGGCTGATAATAGCTTGCCGACATATCAACGGCACTGATTCCTACCCGTGAGAACATTTCCTTTTCGGAAAAAATATGAGAAATCAGTATCTTCTCCTGCTCCTTCGTACAGACTCCGGCAATCAGCGGATAGATCCCGTCCATGCCTTTGGATAGATTTTCACCCTCCGCCGTCTTAAATACTCCTGTCGGATTTTTGTCTTCGTCATGCACCACATAGCCAAAATAGCCGCTCTCCTCATCCCATGCAAAGCGCTGCAGCGCGTCTGCGCGCAGGGCGATATCCTCCTCATATTCCTTTACATCCTCCCACAGTCCCTGCTCCGTGGCTACTATCTTCAAAATCTTCGCCATGCGGATCAGTTGGGAGGTGGTGAGCGCAGGCGCACAGTCTGATTTCTTTCCCTGACGGTACATTGCCACCTGGGGCGGCAAATCGTCCATGCCGCTGCAATTGTAAAAATAATCAAAAGTGGTGGTCAAACGGCTCTTAAAAGGATCCGTCGTTGACCCTTCGGCTTTTCCTGCAAGGAAGTTATAGTACCGCTTTAGCCTGGGATACCAAGAAAAAAGCTTATTCTTATCTGCGCATCTCTGAAGCAGCTCCAGATACAGGTAAGCCTGCACCGGAACCGGAGAGCCATGCATCAGAAACGCAAAGTCCTGATTATCCGGCTGGCTTAAATACAGGTCAAGAACGTACTCCGCCAGCTTCGGCTCACTTTCCAGAAGCCCCAGCCCAATAAAGCCGGAATCCCAGGTATAAAGGCTGTCCCACCGCTTTCCCGGCGTGTGATGCTTTATCCAGTCCCCGTGACGATAAATGGGATAGACCACATTGGTCAACAGTGTCGCCTGTAAAATCCGGTTGCTGAAAGCATAGCCCTCCCCGTCCGGATTATAGGAAAGAGGCTTTACTCTCCCGCGGGCCTTTCTGTAAATCTCCTCCGCCTGTTCACAGGTCACGGACTTAAGCCCTTCTTCCCGCTGTATCACATCTCCCACCAGGGCATACTCCACATGGCTCTGCCCTGCCGGAATAAAAATGGAATGGACGATAAAGTTCTGATAAAAACCATCGTCACTGTGCTTATCCAAAAAGGCGGAGGTAAAAGTCTCCGTCAGGCGGTCAAAAGACGGGTCTGCCTGGGACAATCTTGATACCAGAGCATCCTCAAGAGTGCCCGTGGCAAGGTGACGCTCCCGGAGCTGCCCTGTCAGCGGCAGGAAGCCAAACCTTTCCGGCACATCCTTATAGGTAAGGCAAAAGCCTTCCCCTGCCCTGCCGCACTCCGGCTTAAATTCCGGCTTAAGGGTTTCCACCTTCACAGGCGCTTTCCGATCATGAAGGGCCGCAAAATCAAACTCAATTCCACCTCTGCCCTCCGCTGCAAGTTTGATCTGCAACGTCTTTTCTCCAAAGAAGTCTCTGGAAAAGTCCCCGGAAAGCTCCACCGGAACCGAAAGCATGGCCAGCTCTTCCGATGCCGGGAATATCAGCTTTTGAGAAGGATACCTGTCACCTTCTTCCCCACATACGGTCAGGACAAATTCTGCGTCCTCCTGCCCGGTGGTTCTGTAGCGGAAAGTCAGTGTATCGAAAGCCTGAGCAGCCCTCATAGAAAGAGTAACACAATCCCCCCGCTCCTGTCCAAAAAACTTTTTCTCCTCGGAAGAATACATGTTAGCCATGGTTCTCTCCCCCAGCCCCCTTCCCTCCAAAAACAGCGGGTCAAAAAACTCTCCTCTGTGCAGGCCGTCCGGCATCAGGTGATTCCATGCCCGGGGCGTATGGAATTCCAGCTCATCATAATCCGTCATCTTCTTCCACACACAGGGCTTTTCACAGGAAATTTCCACATACTGCTTCCAGGGATATTCCATGGAAAAATAGTAATTCAGCACACAGTTCTGATCCATATCCGTATGATTTACGTACTCTGTCCTTATCAGCCTTGTATGCTCATCCACCTTTGAAAAGGACACATCCGCATAGACCTGATCTTTCCATTCCATCTCCACCCGACAGGCGAAATAAGACAGATCCGGCGCTGCCTCCCAGATATGCCAGGAGGAAGGGAAGGTGACATTGGGCGCCGGCTGATTGGCATTCGCCTGCATGGGATGCACCACACAGTCAAACCTTGCCCCCGGAATGGGCGCAGCGGACGCCACCTTTGAAATTCCCATGTACTTTTTGGAATATGGGCCCCAGTCAGGCAATAGTTTCCTGGGCTCCGTAAATTCTTTTGGTTTCATTGCTCTGCTCCTTTTTTGGCTTTCATGTATCAATATTTTATCATTAATAGGTATCGCTTTCAATAAACTCTCCAGGCTCACAGAAAAAATCAGCGGAGAAGAAAAATCTTCTCCGCCGACATCCATTCACTCTGTTAATTTCCCGGTATCATTCTCACCGCAAAATCAATGTCCTCTCCCTTTAACCTGTACTTCTCAAGAAGGGCAGGGCCGCAGCTCCCCGAGCCGATTCCGCTCTGACGGTAATCCACACACAGCACCGTATAAGGCGATTCCTCAAGCTCATAGTTGTGCGCTTTCTCTGTCAGCTCTTCCTGAGTATAAACAGAAGCATTAAAGGCAAATGTCTTTTCCCCGGCTATGGTAAGTGAAGCTTTCCTGCTTCCCACCGTCACATAATCGCAGTCGTGATGGCTGCCGTTTTCCTGAGGACGGATATAATCCTCATGCATTGCCTTCACATCCGTGTCAAACACTCCGTGGAAACCGGCCCATTTCTTGTCAATGTAACTCTCCACAGGGCCGATTCCGCAATAAGTTACCTGAGCCATATCTTTTGGCAGGAACATCCTCAGTCCAAACCTTGGCAGGAACGGGAATACCGGATCCTTCTCCGCATGGACTGACACGTCCACGGCGCCATCCGGCAGAATTGTCCAGCAGGCCCTGATGTTTAATATTCTCTGAATGTAAATGGCGGAAATGGAAAGAACGGTGTCGATTACCACCTTGTCCGTCCCGGCCTCCGTATGGGTTTCATAGGCTCTGGTGACAATGCGGTCATAGCTTGCCTTCATCCATTCCTGCTTGATCACGCGGTCATTATCCGTGGGCGCACGCCAGATATTGTATTCCATAGGACGGGCAAGAAGCTGCTGATTGCGGTAAACCATCTCCGTAAATACGCCTGTGAGCTTGTCATAGGTGTAACAAAACTCCGGAGCGGAAATAGTAATGCTTCTGTCATCCTCCTGAATCTCAAACTTTGTCTGCTCCTGGTGCTTTTCAAAAATCTCCTTCACCTTCTGATTCTCATTGCTTTCATTTTTAAGCTCTGCTTCCTCAAAGCCAAGCAAAAATCCGGCGGGAAGAACCTCGCTCTCATTCTTCCGGTAATAGGAAAGCTTAAGGAAGCACTTTCCGTTCTCAGGAACGCTTAAGGTAATAGGAAGCGCCTTTTCCTCATGGGCGGGAATATCCAAAAGCGCCTGGTCAGCCACGGTTCCTTTTTCTACCGTGACACCGTCACAGGTCACCTCATACCCAATCGTCAGGTAATCCTTCAGATTCACAAAATCCATATAGTTGTGAAGCACCAGTTCCATCTGCCGCCCGCTTCCTGCCTGGCCGGAATCCTCCATCCGGCGCAGAGAAACTACTCTTGCAGGGCGGTGCACATTTTTAAATTCCATAAGCCCGGTATGCGGCCTGCGGTCGGGATATACCAGCCCGTCCATACAAAAATTCCCGTCATGCGGATACTCCTGATGGTCTCCGCCGTAAGCGTACATCTTCTTTCCGGTAACGGTTCTTCCGGTTTCAATGGCGTGGTCACACCACTCCCAGATAAAGCCTCCGCAGATGCCGTCATACTGCTGGATCAGGGCAAAATAATCCTCCAGATCGCCGGGGCCGTTTCCCATGGCATGGCAGTATTCGCACATCACATAAGGAAGGGAGCCGTCCTCCTCAAAATATTTATGGATTTCCGTAAGGGCTGGATACATCCGGCTGTGCAGATCCACGTTGCTGAAATCACAGTCATCTCTGGGCACATAGCGGGCTCCCTCATAGTGAGTCAGGCGGGTGGAGTCAAACTCCTTCGTCCATTTCAGCGCCGCCTCAAAGGTACAGCCATACGCGCACTCATTCCCCATAGACCAGATCACCACGCTGGGACGGTTTTTGTCCCGCTCCACACAGCGCTGTGTTCTGTCCACGGTAGCTTCGGTGTATTCCGGGTTATCGGCTATTGCCCTTCCCCAGAATCTGCACCTTTCCTCCCATTCCGTTGCTGTCGAATAGATACTTTCCGTTCCATGGCTCTCGTTGTCCGCCTCGTCGATCACATAAAAGCCCAGACGGTCATAGAGCTGGTACGCCCAGGGCGCATTGGGATAATGACTGGTACGGATGGCATTGATGTTATGCTCCTTCATCACCCTCAGATCTTTCATAAGCTGTTCGGGACTGATGGTAAAGCCGGTCACCGGATCGCTGTCATGGCGGTTGGTTCCCCTAAACTTCACCTTCACGCCATTGATATACAGAATTCCCTTCTCAGAGTGAATTTCACGGATTCCAACCTGGTCAGTGATCACCTCATTTTCCGTCTCCAGAACCAGAGTATACAGGTAAGGCTCCTCCGCATTCCAGAGGTTTGCTTTCTCCACCTTAAGGACTGCTTTTTCTTCTTTTGTATCCGTCTGGGAAACAAGCGCCCCTTCCCTGTCAAAAAGGCTGATCTTCACGGATACGGGATTGTTTAAATAGCGGAAGGAAATCTCCACGTTTCCACCCTTCAAATCTTCTGTGGGCTTTGCCTTTACAAAATAATCGAAAATTCCTTCCTCAGGTCTTGTCAGGAGATATACATCCCTGAAAATTCCGCTCATCCTGAATTTGTCCTGATCCTCCATGTAGCTTCCGTCGCACCACTTAAGCACCAGAACGCAAAGGGTATTCTCTCCCTCTTTCAGGCTGTCTGTCACGTCAAACTCGCTGGTGGAATGGGAAACCTGGCTGTAGCCGATATAACTGCCATTCATCCACACATAAAAGCAGGAATCCACTCCCTCAAAATTCAAGTATGCCCTGGGAGCGCTTTCCTCCCTGTGATAAGTAAAGGTACGCACATACTCCCCACAGGGATTTTCGTGAGGAACATAGGGCGGATCCATGGGGAACGGATAGCGGACATTGGTGTACTGATGGCGGTCATAACCGTAATTCTGCCACACCCCCGGCACTGTCACGCTGTCAAACCTCCCGGTATCATACCCTTCCCTGAAAAACTCCTCCTTCACATCATAAATACTGTCAAAATAGCGGAATTTCCACTCCCCGGAAAGCAGCACAAAACGCTCCGATTCTTCCCGTCCCTTCACCGGATCTGAGAGCCTCTTTGCCGCTGGTACATAATAGGCCCGATTCGGCATGGTATTCTGATGCAGCACCTTTAAATCCTCATAATACTTTGGAATGATCATCGTCTTCCCTCCTTGCAAAAATCTTGTCTTTACCTTTTCGGTCAAGCTGTAAATTGTATTAATTATAAAAAAAACCTATCCGGATTGCCATATCCTCTATTGCACAAAATATGCACAAAATGATACACTATAACAAACGCCGTCTCGCTCTGCGGACCGGCTGATGCAGCACGAAGCACATCACCGAAAGGAGTCTCGCAGCCATGTATGCCAACACCGGATATATGATAGAACCTGATAATGAAATTATAGTCTCCGATCAGCCCTTTTTTGTCAGCGGCTGCGGAATCTACCGTCTGATTCGTCAGCGCGTCATGCTCACGCAAAGGCCCGAGGGGCGCAGAGATTATCAACTTTTGTATGTTTCCTCCGGGAAAGCATTCTTCACCTTTGACGGACAGGAACAGGAAGCAGCGGCCGGCAGCATGGCATTATACCGCCCGGGAGAGAGCCAGCGCTATTTCTATTATGCAGAGGACGAACCGGAAGTATGCTGGATCCATTTTTCCGGCTCTGCCGCATCTGAAATGCTGGACAAAATCGGCTTCTCACAATCCCACATCCTCTCCCTGGGTCATTCCTTCAATTTTTCTGAGCTCTTTGGCAGGATTATTGTAGAACTTCAGCTAAGGCGTCCCTGCTTTGAAGAATTTCTCTGCCTTCTTTTGCAGGAGCTTTTCCGGGGTATACAGCGAAGTCAGCTTGAATCTTCCACAGACAGATTCCGCAATCAAAAGGAAATGGAAGAGAGTGTCCGCTTTTTCAACGAATCCTTTTCCCAAAACATCTGTATTGAAGAATATGCAAAAAACCAGCATATGAGCGTATGCTGGTTTATCCGCTGTTTCAAACGCTATATGGGTATCACCCCCATGCAATACCTTACCTCCATCCGAATCGGCAAGGCAAAAGAACTGCTCAAAAACACCAATTATTCCATTCAGGAGATCGGTGGGCTCGTGGGTTATGAAAATCCTCTCTACTTTAGCAGAATTTTCCATAAAGAGACCGGGTCTTCTCCTTCTGCCTATCGAAAAGAGTCTTAAGACATGCCATGCCAGTTTTTACAGGGCAGATTTATATGACATTTCCTTTACTTTCACAACAATGTTTTCCAGATGGGCCATACTGCCATCCGCATTACCGAAAAGAACTTCTCCTTCCGGTAATTTCATCCGCACCGACTCCGGGCCGAAATTCTGCAGGAACACATAATCCGCCTGCCCGCTGCTCCTTACCGTTACCTCCACGCCCTCCGGGATTTCTCCCTTCCGGACCACCGCAATCCCGGCCTCCCTGACCAGATTCCGGTAAAGGTCATCATAAAAGGCCTGCTCCATGTCCGCACACACATAGTAAGCCCTGCCTTTGCCGAACTCATTCCTGAGCAACGCAGGCTCTCCCGCGTAAAAATCCTTTCCATACACCATAAGGGTCTGAGCGGCATAGGGCTTTACCAGTTGGCATAAATATTTGCAAGTATAACTCTCCCGCATTCCTGAAAGCACTTCCTCTGTTGGTCGTTTTCCTGTCATCCTGTTTTTCACTATTCCATTTTCTGCCGCTTCGTTTTCTGCCACTTTGCTTTCTACCGGATGAACCGTGTTTTCCTCCCAGTCATAAAGGGCATCGATCTCCTCGCTGCGCAGTCCGAACACATCCATCAGCCCATAAGGCGTACCGCCCAAAAAGCAGCGATCATTTTCATCCACCACGCCAGACCAGTAGGTCATCACAATGCTGCCGCCCTCTTCCACGTAATCTCTGACCTTCCCCGCAAAGCCCGGACGGAACAGATATTGCATGGGTGCCGCCACAAAACGGTAATCAGAAAGTGCAGCTCTCTGATCTACCACATCCACCATAAGCCCCATCCGTCTCAGCGCCCGGTAGGACTTTTCCACGCTCTCCTCATAGTAAAGCCCCTCATTCCTGGGTCCTTTAGAGCCTTCCAATGCCCAGCGGTTTTCCCAGTCATACAAAACCGCCGCCTGGGCATGGGTCTGCGTTCCTGCTGTTTCTCCCAGTCTCGCCAGCATTTCCCCGGTCTCACACACATCCCGGAAAGTTCTGGTGTCGTTTCCGTCATAATGATCCAGCACAGCGCCATGGAATTTTTCTTCTCCGCCCCTGCTCTTCCTCATCTGGAAATACATGGCCCCATCTGCACCGTGAGCAATGCTTTGCAGAGTGGCCGCCATCACCATCCCCGGTTTTTTCAGCTTACTGATTCCCTGCCAGTTGGTAGCCCCCGGAGAGGACTCCAGCATCAGGAAAGGCTTTTTCTTCAGGCTCCGCATCACATCATGCCAGAACGCCGTGTCCCTTGCGGTCTCCCACTCCTGCTTCTTGTGCCAGGTCGGATAGTTATCCCAGGAAACCACATCGATCTTTTCTGCCAGACGAAAATAGTCTATTCCGCCAAAGTGATACATGAGATTTGTGGTGACTGGCTGCTTAGCCCCCGCCTGCCGCAGCGCTGCAATCTCCCGCTCCATAAAATCTATCGTCTGATCCGATACAAACCGCTTCCAGTCCAGAGTCAGTCCCATGATACTTCTCTCACCGATGAAAGAAGGGCTCTCCACCTGTTCAAAACTGTCGTAGGTATGGCTCCAGAAAGCCGTACACCACGCGTCATTCAGTGCATCGATTGTCCCATATTTCCTTTTCAGCCACCCTCTGAAAGCTTCCTGACAAAGCCCGCAGTGGCACTCGCCGCCATATTCATTGGAAATATGCCACATTTTTACTGCCGGATGGGTTCCCAGATGCCTGGCCAGCTCCGTGTTGATCAGACGTACCTTTTCACGGTAAATGGGTGATGTCAGACAGTGATTGTGCCTGACGCCAAAAAGAGATTTCATCCTCAGCTCATTTTCCCGCAGCACCTCCGGATATTTCTCCGCCAGCCAGTGGGGCCGGGCGCCGGAGGGAGTGGCAAGGATTACCGAGATTCCGTTTTCATAGAGCCTGTCCACAATGTCTTCCATCCATTCAAAACAGTACTCCCCCTCCCTGGGCTCTAGCTTCGCCCAGGCAAAAATCCCCAGCGATACCGTGTTGACCCCGGCCTCCTTAAACCGTTCCAGATCTGTTTCCAAAACCTCCGGCATGTGAAGCCACTGATCCGGATTGTAGTCGCCCCCATACATTAAACAGCTTTCATTCATTCTCCCGTTCCTTTCCTTTAGCAGGTATTTTTTCGCTTTATTTCACCTGATAGTCCCTCATCCTTATCACAACTTCAATTCCCGCATCCACATTTTTCCTGAAAACCTCCTCATCCTTCCGGCTTCCCACAATACTTCCATAATGGGTGGGGATTGCCGTCTTGGGCCTGATCACGTTCACCAGCTCCGCGGCCTTTTTGGCGTCCATGGTATAAGTACCGCCGATGGGTACCAGGGCAACATCACACTTCACCTGCTGGTTTTCCTTCGTCATGTCCGTATCCCCGGCAATATAAATCCGCTCTCCGTCAATCGACAGGATATAACCCACCCAGCCCTTTTTCTTCGGGTGGAAGGGCTTTAAATTATTGTAGGCTTCCACTGCCTCCACCAAAATACCGTCTATCTCCCTTGCCATCCCCGGCGTAACCGTGATCAGCCGTTTCCCTGAAAAACCAATCTCTGTCGCCTGCTCCTCCATTTTTTCCGGAACCGCCAGCCTGGTATCTTCCTTAGACACCTTAGCAATATCCTCCGGAGAAAAGTGATCATAGTGGTCATGGGTAATCAAAATCAAATCCGCATCATGAATTTCCTCTTTGATTTTAAAGGGATCGATATAAACGATCTTCTCACCGGTAATACGGATGCTGCTGTGGGTCAAAACCTCTATTTTGTCTGTCATTGCCATAAAATACCTTCTTTCTCCTTTTTTCTGCTGCTTTTCTCCATCATAACATATTTGGGGGGTAATTTCTTTAGGAATCTTTGAATTGACGGGGTATAATTTAGATGGGTGTATTTTACTGGTGTCAGCAGGACGCTCTGAGAGGGGGATATCCAGCAAAAAATATGACTCAACACTATTTCTTATAGCGTGCCAACAGGTCAGATTGTATTATCTGCCAATTCGTTCATTATACACTTGAAACATAAGCAATTGATTTTTTCAGGATTTGTTGTATATCTTTATTTCTTTCACCCAATGACAAGTTTACCATTGCCCTCAAACCTTACAAGGGCAAAAACAAGGGAAGCAAAATATGATAACAGGATATAACAAGGTGCGGCTATATGGTAAGTATTTTATTGGAGAATTTTTTAGGAGTGACGACAAACCGTTGGAAATATAGACGTTTTGAGATATTATTATTTTTGCAAACAGAATTTTGTGATATGTAGAAGAAAGAACCTGGGGACTGACTTATGATAGAGAATCAGTATGTACTGAAACCAAGCGAACGGTTTCCAAAAGAAATGGAAGCTCCCAAACGTGCAGATGTTCTGATTGAACTTTCTAAGTTTGGCATTGGAAGCGCAAATACAATTAAACTGATTGATACCACCCGTGATGTGCGGGATGTGCGCCTCAATTATATTATTGATAAAAAATGGGTATTACGGTTCTGTAACGCACCGGATATGACAGAAAAACGCATGGGGGAACTTAACCGCCTGATTGGAAGGTATCGGGCAATGGGATCCAAATGTCCGGCGTTTATCGCGGATGATAACGGTAAATATCTGCACCCATGGGAGCAATTCCTATGCTACTTGTCCGAATATATTGATCGGCCTCTCGCAAGCGATATAGGGAGATTCGGCATACAGACATTCGCTGTAAACTCAAAGCAGTTTTCCGTGAATTGCCTCGTTGCGTGTTTCAGGGGGACGAGAATTTCACGAATGTGCTTATTGATGACGCACAGCATTTCATTGGTTTTATTGATTTCAATTTAGCAGGGACGGAAGTAATTGTAAATCAGCTGGTCAATTTGGCCGGTTTTGATTATGATGAGAAGCAAACAAACCCGAAAGGCGCCAAAGCTCGGCTGGATTTTGCGATTCGCTATTTTCGCAATCACATAAGCCGTATGCTACGAGTATATCACGCAACCGAAAAAGAACAGCAAGCACTGATTTGGTATGCGTGGATTGTTATGGTGGCGCAATGGCCAAACTTCTGTTTTTTTAAGAAGGCAATTAATGATGGGGTGCTAAAAAAGGAAATCTGTGAACTACTTTCTTTAATCGTTGATCTACCGGAAGAGCGGCTGCTGGCAGGTTTGAATTAAGTGGAGAACAGAAAAACGCCTTGAAAATAAAAGGCTTTCAGAGATTGACTAAGATAAACCGGGATTGAACAAAATATCACGATTCATTTATCTTTCAATTTGATAACATATCTTTGTATGGTCTCACCATAAGTATCGCTAAAAAATTCCGCGTCAAGTTCTCCATTGCAATTCTTGATAACCCTTGCAGAACCAATATTGGCTTTATCGCAGGTAACGATTACATTCCTGATTCCGATTGTCATGCAAACCTGCAAGGCGTCTTTGAGCATAGAAGTCGCGTAGTGCTTTTTGCGTTCGGTTGGTCTGACTGAATAGCCGATATGTCCGCCTTCTCTTTCTAAAAAGTCATTTAATGCCAACCGAATGTTTACCATGCCAACAATTTTATCGTCTGATTGCCTTACATAAAAATATGTAAGTCCAGGTACTTTACCTTCGGGGATGTTTGCTATATCAATGTCTCCTAAAATTTTCCTGAGCCACTCTTCATAAGTCGATTCCCTTAAATACCTATCTAAGCCACCGCTTCCGTTAATCTCAGAACCATATGTATAAAATTCATTTATATACTCGATTGCTTTGCTTTTATAAGCTATAGTTGGAAACACCATTTTCATATTGATTTCCTCCGCCAATTCCAAGTAGTGTCAAATCTACCCAGATTTTGTAATAAAAGAAAAATAGAAATATTAGAATTATATGATGCGGAAGTCATTCACAAAATTAACCTTTGAGTTATTACTGCATCATCCATCACCTTGCAATATTCTCATAATCCTGTGAGTCATGATAGATGCCATCAACATAGACCTTGCCATCTTCTATTCTGTATAGCATAAAATATTTATGGTGCTTAAAATGAATCGTCCGATATCCCAAGGCTCGCAGTTTTGGGTCATCACATAATTTCAGACTGCCCGCCACATGGGAAAGCCTGGATTTGGTGTCTTCAGCATCATTTATGACGCTCAGCGCGGCCTGTTCGCTTTCAAATTCGCAAAGGATATAATTAACAGCATGGTCGAGTTGCGCCTTTGCCGGATAAGTGAGAATAACTTCATAATCCATATTTTTCCCTGATTTCTGCAAGTGCCTGCCCCATTTCCTGATATTTTCCCTCGGCGGCCTGCTGTCTGGAGATTTCTAAGTCCTTATATATTTCTTCCCGGCTCTTTGGCGGAAATGGTTGTTTATCACTACGCAACGTAAAAAGCCTTTTGGCAAATTGCTGCACTTCTAATAAATCAGCTTCAGGCAGCACTTCCAAAATTGAAATGGTGCTTTCAAGAGTGCTCATTATAAATCCTCCTCCCGAATAAAATCTAGTAATTTGGACTAACAGCCTATGTATTTTTATTATAGCATTTTGGCTTAAAAATATAAACACTTTTAAGAAAAGGATTTGATCATTTGCCGGCATGTAATGTTTGGGTTCCCTATAAGATAATAGCTGAGTTTGGTATATAATCATTTTATTTATATATAAATTTGGATATTGAAAAACAGTGTGCTACGATAATTAATCGAATGAATTTTTATCTAAGAGATGGATTATTGCGGAGTGGCTGCTTCATGAACAGTTCAGCTTATCTGAACTGCTGCAGGTTTTGTTTAGCGGCCTGCCTCCACTCAAAAAATATAATAAATCCGCACATCTGCCGCCCCCAATCCGTTATACATTACGAAAGGAGGTAAACCTATGTCCTCCCCCTCTAATCCTTTTCCAAACCTGGAAGAATTATATGATAAAATTTACCGCTACTGTTATTTCAGGGTACGCCAGAAAGAACTGGCGGAGGATCTCACCCAGGAGGTCTTCCTCCGCTGTTTATCCAGCAAAAGCTATCAGGAAAAGGGGCAGACTCTGCAGTATCTGTATACGATTGCCCGCAACCTGTGTATCGATGAATACCGCAGACATCCCACAGAGCTTTTTACGGCTGGTACGGAGGCTGAGCTTCATGAGACCGATCTCTCCCCTTCCATGGAGGAGACATTGATCAGCTCCCTTGCCCTCAAAGAGGCATTATCCCACTTAACCAGGGAGGAACAGGAATTGCTGTTGCTGCGCTATGTCAACGAGGTTCCTGTAAGTGTAATCTGCCGTCTGTTTGGGATATCCCGCTTTGCTCTTTACCGGAAAACTGCCAATGCCATAAAACACCTTAAAAGTCTGCTGTAAACCGCCCTTTCTCCTGCCCTGCAAAAATCCGGCGGATTTAAGGCTTCGCCACCCGTATCCTGACACAAAAAAATTTTCACCCGGAAAGGAGGAATTTTTCTGAAACCAAAACACCGATCCACCCCTTTAAAAAGAAGTCTGGCAGATGCCTTTGAAGCTCCTGCCCCTGACAGGAAAGAGGCCTTTATCCGCTCCCTTCCCAGAGCGCGGATCAGCAACATGAAATTCCTGCTGATACAGGCAGGTTATATTCCCTTGTGGATATGGGGGCTTTGCTGCCTTCCCTTTCCGTTTCTTTGCCTGAATGCCTTTCTGATGGCAAAAAGCACTCTCTGGGTGCTCTCCGCCCTGATCCCTTTTGTGGCAATGACAGCCGCGACAGAAAATGCAAGGTCTTCCCTCCACCATATGGCGGAGCTGGAAATGGCCTCCCGCTTTTCTTTAAGGAGTATCGTGTTTGCCCGCCTGGGAATCATAGGGATTTTCCATCTGCTTCTTTTATGCCTTTTCACTCCTCTGACCTGCCAGAAAGATGGAAAAACACTTTTGCAATGCGGCATTTACCTTCTGGTTCCCTACCTGCTGACCACGCTTTTGAGCCTTCTGTGCAGCCGCAGAATCCACGGCAGAGAAGCGCTTTATGCCTGTATGGGGATTGCGGTCATGGTGAGCAGCCTGAGTATTTTTCTGCAGGAGAGGATGCCTGTTTTTTATCAGGAGGAATATCTCTGCTGGTGGATAGCGGCGCTGCTCCTTTTAATCCTTCCTGTCCCTTGGGAGTATCACAGAACCATTCATCAAACGGAGGAACTGATATGGAACTGATCGTAAACAATGTGTCAAAGCAATATCGGGGAAAGCTTGCAGTAGAGAACCTTTCCCTGCGCCTTAAAAAAGGCGTCTACGGGCTTTTGGGGGCCAACGGAGCTGGCAAGACCACCCTGATGCGGATGCTCTGCGGCATCCTGAAGGCGGATGGCGGCTCCATCTCCTTAAGCGGGATGGATGTGTCAACCGAAGGCTACCGTTCTCTTCTGGGGTATCTCCCCCAGGATTTCGGCTATTACCCTGAATTTACGGGCATGGACTTTCTGCTCTACTTATCCGCCTTAAAGGGCCTTGACAAAAAGCAGGGAAGGCGCGAGGCCTCCCGTCTCCTTGAACTGGTCTCCCTTACGGAAAATGCCCACCGGAAGATCAAAACCTATTCCGGCGGCATGAAACAACGGCTGGGTATTGCCCAGGCACTGTTAAACCATCCGGAGCTTCTGATCCTGGACGAGCCCACCGCCGGACTTGACCCCAAGGAACGGGTGCGTTTCCGGGAGCTGATCGCTGATGTGGGAAAAGAAAATATTGTCCTGCTCTCCACTCACATTATCTCGGACATTGAGCATATTGCGGATATCGTTTTGATGATGAAGGACGGGAAACTGATCTGGCAGGGACCCTGGGCGGAGGGAAAGGATAATCTGGAAGCATTTTATCTGGAACAGTTTGAATAGAGATTGGAAAGGAACTTATCATGAAAGAATTGATTGGATATGAAATAAAAAAGATTTTAATGCGGCGGGTCAACCGGATTGCCATGCTCTTCGGACTGATACTGATCATTTTCAGCAACCTGGCTCTGATTCACAGCGAATCCTTCCCTGTCAGCGATACAGAGTACTGCACGGGGCGGGAGGCTTTCCAAAAGCAGGCGGAGGCCGAAAACGCTCTGACCACGCAGTTGAGCGAGGAATTTCTCACAGGATTTTTGCAGGATTACCAGCAGATACTCCAAAAAGAAGCGGAAAGCAGCACCCCCGCAAAATCGCCTGCCTACGACTGGTCTTTGATTGCGCCCTACGCCAACCTGTTTTCCCTCATCGCCAATCACTACAGAGAGTGGAACGATTCGTTTGCCTGGGAGGATTTGGGGCAAATCCCTGCAGAGCATGGGATTCATTTTTATGAGAGAAGACTGGAAAAAATAGATACCATGCTGGAAAGTGATTATACCTATGGCAATTACAGCGAAGCGGAAAAAGCCTACTGGCGGTCAAAAGCAGGCAATGTCTCTATCCCCTTTGCCTGGGGAAACCGGGATGTCTGGAACAGAATCTGGGACAGCATCGGCCTTTTAATCTGGCTGCTTTTTGTGATCAGCATCTGCACTGCCTCCGTATTCTCCGGAGAATACCAGGAACACACAGACGCCCTGCTGCTCTCTGCCCGGCACGGAAAAGGAAAGCTCATCCCTGCCAAAATAGCGGCTTCCTTCCTTTTTACCTTTGCCTATACCGGGCTTTGCAGCATCGTCAGTATCGGAATCAATGTATGCCTGCTGGGCATTCATGGCTGGAATCTCCCGATACAGCTCTTCAATACCATCATTCCCTATGACTGGAATGTGCTGCAGGCATGTACAGTTAATCTGCTGGTTATTTTCCTCATTTTTGCTTTGCTCACAGGAGTCTCCCTGCTTCTGTCCGCCATCTGCAAAAGCTCCCTGGCTGTCCTGGCTCTCGATGTTCTGCTGTTTTACGGAACCCTCTTTCTCCCCTCCTCTAAGACAAGCTGGCTGTGGAACCATATCTTCTGCCTGCTGCCGCTCCACTGTTTTAATCTGAAAGATTTGTTGAAAATGTATATCAGTTATCCCGTAGGGGGCATGGTCATTTCTTATCTTGACATGGTGTTTATCTCTTATACCCTTTTATTGCTTCTCTGCATCCTGTGTACAGGGAAATTTTTCCGCACGCATCAGGCAGGGGGCTGACGTTACCGGTCAGCCCCTTCTTTTGCGCACGGGTTTTCCGGACGCGGGTTTCTTGGATACAGGCTTTTTGGGCGCAGGCTTTTTGGGTGCAGGCTTTTTGGATGCAGGCTTTCTGCGTATTTTCTTCTTTCTCTTCCTCATCCCTTCCGCACCGCCAAATCCGCCCTTCGCTCTCACCAGCAAAAAGCCCCCGCCGCCCAGAGTGCCTGACGCTGCGGCAATGCCTGCTCCAACCAGCACCTTGCTGCGTATTCCTTTGCTGCTGTCGTCTGCCGCGCCGCCATTCTTCTGGTCAAGCCTGATTTCCTCCCCGTCGCCGCCTTCGGCTTCTTCCGCCCCGGCAGCTTCGGTCTCTCCAGGGGCGCCGTCTCCCGTTTCAAAGCTGTTCTCCCCGTCTCCAAAAATGTCATCCCCGGATTCTTTGGCTGAGACTTCCTCCCATCCCGTCCGGTCTTTTGTTCCCGTCCCCGCTGCCTTTGAAACCTGAATGCCTGACGGTCCCTTTTCCGGAGAAATCACTGAAACCTTTCCTGCTGAGTCGGACCACTTTCCTCCTGCATTCTGGAGATGCAAGCCGCCTCCTGTGCCTGCCGCCGCTTTCCCGCTCAAATCCGCAAGCTCAGAATTCTGTCCATCGTCCCTGACTACAGGGGACGTAATCTGCTGGGCGCTGGAGGGATCATTTTTAAATTGGGTATTCTCATCATACAGGCCCTCATTTCGGTTATCACCGGTTCCGTTACCATTTCCATTGCCTGAGGAACCTCCCTGGCCGCCGTCTGTGCCGCTTTCACCGCCCGGCGTACCCGGCCGGTTCCCGTCTCCGCTTCCGGTTCCCGTCCCGTCTCCCGGCTCAGGCGTTACTGTGCCTGCGTTGTTCCCAACCTTCATGCTGACGGGCTCAGGGTCATACATCACCACAGGGGCCTTGTCCCCGTAAGCTTCATTTGCCGTCTGAAAGGAAGAGCCGATATAGCTCAGCTCTACCTCCAAAAACTGTCCGGGATCCTCCGGCGTCACCTGGACATATCCCAGGCTCAAAACCTCCCCGTCAAACAGGCTTCCGGCCGACGCCGCGTAAATATTCAGCACGCCTGTGTTTTTGTCATACAAACATCCCTGCACGGCGCCGCTCAGTTCCCCGGCAAAATCAAATTCGGCCTTTATTTTATCCCGGCTCTCCTCATCAATCTGCAAAGATACCGAGACTGCCGATATCTTTTCCTCCTGAGCATTGCTCATCTCCAGCTCCACGGATACCCCGGAGTCCTCCGGGGTCAGCGTTACCGTGTCCCGTCCCGCGGCAAAAGCTTCATGTGGGACAGACAGGATCCATATGGCGGCCATCAAACAACATAATTTTCTGATTCCTTTCATATTTTGCCCCCATCTGCGCTAATTTGAATCCCCGGCATTGTCCTTTAGTGTAATACCATCAAGCTGAGCCGGCATTTCCAGCGGCAGAGTATCGCTCACAAGTCTCTGCCCCTCATTGGTCATGGCGTTGTCCACACGGTAAAGCTGTGCCCGCACCTTTCCCTTTATATCCGGAATCTGTCCGTTCTCTGACGGTTTGATCCAGTAAATCCACGTACCCCGGCTTACCTCTCCCAGTTCCCCGTTTTCAGGTACATTGGCCAGGATGATCTGCTCCGCATTCAGCGCCTGTGCTTCATCGACGCCGCCGACCACAGCCCCCTTTTCATCATAAAGCACTACCACGTTATAGGCCGGATTGCCTTTATAGCTTCCTGTGAAGATCAGGGAACCTTTGGGGATCACCTTTTCCCCTCCGCTTTCCGTCTTCTCGTAAACGTAGTTTTGCTGTAAAATTCCTACAGCCCCCGCCGTGCTCTCTTCCCTGGCGCCAAAGGAAATATCGTCTCCTGATGGTCCCAAAAGGTCGATTTCCGAAATGCTCATCCGATTCTGCCCGGGCGCTTTCAGCCTTACATACGCAGCATCATAGGTACATACCCAGGGATCCTTTTTCTCATTTTCAAAATAGATGGTCTGCTTTTTCTTTTTCGTGTCAAAGCTCCCTGTTTTTACCTCGGTCCAGGTACTGCCGTCCACACTTACCTCAATTCTGTAATTGCCTGTGGCTTCCCCTGAATCCACGGTATATTCCAGTCCGCAGACGGGAAGCACCTGATTCAAGCTGATCAGCACCGTCGCGTCCGCGCCCTGAGTCATTCCCTCATAAGTATTTTTGTAGTCATTATCAATAATCTGATAGATTGCCGAAACCTTTTCAGGCGCGCAGGGGTCTTCCTCCCCGGCTTCCTCCGCACTGTCCTTTTCAGAATACAGATTGGTGGTCACTGTCCACATGGACTTGTCATGAACGCCGTTATGGGAAATCTTTACATCCCCCACTACCGCCGCATTGGAGCGGTAACCGAATTTGTCCACCGCAATAACCTCATAAGTCATAACCCGGTTGTTCACCGTCGATACATGATCCTGATAAGTATTTTCTGTGGTAAATCCGATCACCTGGCGCACGGGATCTCCGTTTTCGTAAGAATATCTGGCAATCTCATACCCCAGGATCACATTCGGGTCAGCCATTGACTGGATCGTGAGATTCACTTCATTCGCCACTTTTTCGCTGACCTTCACACTGCTCCCCGAACCGATCACACTCTTTCCTTTGACAGTTCCTGATGTGCCGTTTTCGATTTCATAGACCCTGGCTTCATCCGTCAGGTAATAAAGGGCGCGCTCTTCCTTCGGGAACTGGCTGGCATAGCTGAGAGTTTCCTCGTCAGGCACAAGTCCCCAGCGCATGAAAAACTCTGTCAAGTCTTTCTCCGCCGCCGCACACGCCAGACGCATGATATTTTGATCACTTCCGCCGTTTAACCTGAGATTTCCCGGCGCAAGGGAGGTGTCTCTGCTGTAGGAATCCACCCGGGCGTAAAACAGGTTGTCATGCTGCTCCTGATAATTCTCGTAAATCCTGTAATTATAACCTCTGTCATAGGCGAGATGCAGCTGCCAGTACATGGCAAGATGCGTAAACACATTGGAGGGCTTGCCCACCGTGTTGGAGGTCACCTTTTTATATACATTGTCATACTGAAAACGCACGGAATCATTGCGGTCCTTTGCCTGTGCCAGCACGGAAAAATAATTATTGGTCACTTCCGCTATGGCATAGCTGCCCTGGTTGATATTGTGCCCGATCTCATGGGCAATTCCCCAGCCAAAATAGTTGCCGCTCACATATTTCCCATTTTCTGACTGCACCGGAACCGCTCCTGCCAGCCCCGGCACGGAGCCCCACTCTATTCCGATATGATTTCCGGAAGCGTACATAAACGCCCCGGCAAACATTCTCATATAGCGGATATTCAAATGCTGGGCAGGCATCCTGTCCGTTGCAGGCGCCGAAGGATCTTCGCTCAAGCCCTTATGGTGATAGAACAAATCCAGCATCTCGTCCATTGCCCGCAGCGATTCGTCCAGCTTTGCCGCCTTTTCCTCTGTCGTTCCGTTTCCAAGCCCTGACAAAATCTGCTCCGCCGACACGGACAGCATCATCTGATCCAGCATGATATCTGTCGCTCCCAGGATACAGTTCTGCTTCTCATAGGCACGGTTGACCTTATTGTTTTCTCCGGCAGTTTCATGTATTTCCCTGTGAAGGGTTTCCTGTGCCGGTACATGCTCCTCCAGCTCCTTCACATAAGCGGTGACGAGCTCTCTTCGCCTTGCCTCGTCCGTCACACCGTAGAGATCCAGCACCGGCTCCTTTGCACCGCCGTTTACCCGCACGGCATATCTGTCATTCATGTTGTTTCCGGTATACTGGATATAGAGTGCGCCGCCGCCTTCACAGGCCAGGCTCTGGATCCCCGGTATGGTAATCTCATTGCGGCCGACCTTTAAGGCTGCCACATCTGACGCAAAGGCTCCCGACTCGGCATGGTACTGGGTTGCGATCAGCTTGAGTGCGGAATTATCTCCTGTCTTCAGCTGATCATGTCCCACATAAATCACGATCTGTTCTCCCTCATAGGCCGTAATCCCCAGGGGCTGCCAGGCATTCAGGCCTCCAAATCCCAGATGCCCGTCATTACGCCCGGTAATCTGGGGCTTGATTTCGATCACATCGTTAAAGCCATTTTCCAAAAGCCCTTTTGCGTTGTCCAGTTCTCTCTGCAGCGCAGCACGCTCGGGATGGTACTCTCCGCTTTTCGGATCCACCGTGTCCAGGCGTTTTTGCAGTTCGTTTATGGTTTCCTGCGTCACATCCCCTCTGAGGGAAGTATGCAGGTCATTCTCATACAGGCCAAGGATATCATCCTCCAGGCTGTCATAGTGATAAAAATTTACTTCCGCAATCACAATATTGCGGAGCGCATAGCTCCGGGCAAAGCCCAGCCGAACTTTGTTTGCCGTGATCGGCTTTGCCAGCTTAATGAGATAGTATTTCCTGCCATTATCATCCGATCTCTGGAGCACTACAGGATTTTCCGAATATGTCCCGTTTGGATGTTCCTCGTCATAATAATAAACCGACACCTGGCCATAGGAAGCAATATCCTCCGTCTCCGCAAAGGTGATGTAACTCATTTTATAATAATCGTCCAGCGTGAACAGCAGCCCTTTGTCCGGCGATACATAAGCCGCTCCGTCATCCCAGTCCAAAACCTGATAGGCAGAAGCAAAATCCTTGTCCACCGTTCCCAAAGCGCTCTTTTTACCGCTGTCTAAAGGGCTGGACACCATGGCCCCTCTCACATGGGCGGCATCCAATATATGATCGCTCACCTTTCCCTTGCCTCTGGATTCGTTGATCAGCTTATAATTCGGCATCTTGGCCGGAGTAAGGGTCGTGGTCTGAGCCTCGGAATGAATGGAAGCGCCGCCCTCGCCCAGGGCGTTTACACCCGTCACGTAAACCTCGTATCTCGTCAGCTCCTTCAGACCCGTAATCTCATACCGGTTCTGCGTCACTCCCTCAATTTTGGTAAAAGCTCCGGCTCCGGCTTCCTTATAATATACATTATAAGTGTCCGTCTCTTTCATATTCTTCCAGCTCAGACGGATCACGCAATAGCCGCCTGTCGCCTTTAGATTATCCGGCGCATCGGGCACCTTGGATACCCTGGGCGTAACTGACACAGCCGCGCAATAACCGCTCTCCCAGGTACCGTTTACAGACTGTACGCATACCTTATAGGTCACGCCGTTTTCCAGCTTATTTCCGCATAATGATTTCACCTCCAGGCTGTTGGAAGCCGCGCGCACCACTTCCTCCTCCGCCGTATCCTCCCGCCTGATTTTCACCTCATAGCCGGTTACATTTTCTTCCCGGCCCCAGGTCAGGGAAAAGGACTTATCCCCCGGCTCTGCCGAAAGATTCCCGGGAACATTCATCTCCGGTTCCGGTATCCTGTTTTCCATACCGTTCAGGAATTCCACCTTGCTGATCTGCGCAAGGTTCCCCTTGTCTGATGTGGCAGTGATCTTGATCGTCACCTTCTTGATGGCTACCTGCCCTCCCAGATCTATGACAAGCTGTCCCTTCTGCTCCTTACCCTGTTCTGATACGGAGCGGGCCTTTCCGCTGACGGCCGGCTTTCCGTCTTCAATGACTACCGGGATTTTCTCTCCCTTATCTGTTTCGCAGGTGATAATACCCTCTTCCATTGCGGCATCACCCATGGAGATCACCACATGATCCAGAGAAACGCATTCGCCCTGCTCCTCCTGCTCTTTGCTCTGAAGATTGAAGCCAAAAAGTACAGGGGCATTCTCAGAAATTACCTCCTCCGCTGTATTCTGGAAGGAAACCATACCTGCGTTTTCCTTCAGAAGGTCTTCCACCGCACCGCTGCCATCCGCCGTCCTGGTACCGGAACTTAAATTCACCTTCACCGCCCCGGGAGCAAGGGTACTGCTCAGAGAAGCTGTGGTATCCGCGCCGGAATCTATCCGTGCCCGGCTGTTGACATAATACTGCAAATCTACCAGATCTGTCTTGCCGTCCCGGTCCAGATCCGTAGGATTCTGATCCGGCTCTCCGGTCAGTACGCCGTTTACGCCCCTGCTCATGGCGCTCATGATCGCATCCCTGTCCTTATCGTCAAGGACGCCGTCCCCGTTGGCGTCTCCGATCAGAAGCACTCCCGGATGGGGCATATCTTTTTTGTAGGAAAATTCCTTATCTCCCAGGGGAGTAAAACCCTCCAGATTCACAAATCCCGTATGGATCTCCGCTGTCTGGATATTCCCGTTTACCGCAATATCCTGTTTATATTGGATAAACCCCGGCCCCGTAATTTCCAGGGAATAGGTTCCTGCTTCCAAATTGTCAAAGAAGAGCCGGTTCCTGTCCGCTTTCTTATCCAGGGCGATCTCCACGGGATTTTCCACTGCAGCTTCCCCTTTTTTCAGCGCGACGCTGAGCCGGAGCCCCTTTGTGGGAAGGACATTTCTGATGAGCACCTCAATACCGCCCGGGACATTGTCCTCCGCATTCGCTTCATTCCAGGTTTCGTCATCATCCGAAAGAAGAGCCGCCGCCAGGCCGGCATCAGGACTCGCGGACGGACTGGCGCTGGGGCTTACCGTCGGGCTCGCGGCGGGGCTCACGGACGGGCTTGCATCGGGACTTATCGACGGACTCGCGGCAGGGCTTGTCGATGGGCCTGCATCGGGGCTTACCGATGGGCTCTCACCTGGACTTGCCGTCGGGCTCACGGCAGGACTTACCGATGGGCTCGCATCGGGACTTGCTGCCGGGCTTGCGGCAGGACTTATCGACGGCTCCGTGCCGGGGTTTTTTGACGGATCCGCGCTGCCAGTAGAATCCGGACTTTTACCGGATCCGGTACTTAAACTGTCCCCGCTGCTCCCTTCGGAACCATCTGCCGATGGTGCCATCGCTCTTAGTGTACCCGTTTTTTCATCATTTTGTGCCGTACTCGTCGATGCTTCTGTCTGTAATCCATTTTCCGGTTCGCCTGCGCCAATATCCGCTGCCTGTGCCGGGAACGCGCATATCAGGAACAGACTGAAAGCCATCAGCCACGCCGTCATTCGTTTCATAGCTTTTCTCCTTCTCTCTCGTTTCTTTAAAAAGTATTTTTCGGTTGTCCTCACGCCTGCATAAAATACATAAATCGGAATTTATCAGGCGCTTCCTTTATATTGAATGTTTGATATTTAGTCTAAGCGACGATAGTATATCATCTTTATTTACTTTTTTCAAGATGACGAAACGCTGATTTTTCAGGGCTGAAAGCCATTTTTCTCTTCCAACCACAACATAAGGGAATCATCTTTTTTTCACTACTACAAATAGTATTTTAAGCTGAAAAATTTCTTTTCTTTGAAAACAGTGCGCTCCGCGAACTGTCCTTATGTTAACAACGGATGCCAGACTTCGCCGCTCATCCCTATGGTAATAAAAAAGAGCACTCTCGATAAAAAGCATTGACAAAAATAAATTATATTCATATAATTAAACTATCAGTTTAATTAATGCAAGGAGAAAAACATGGGACGAAGAAAGAAAGAGCCAAGAAGCGTGCATCGTGAAAACATAATATCTGCGGCATCCATATTGTTTATGGAAAAAGGAGTTACCGCAACTTCCATGGACGATATAGCGAAAGCCGCCGGATACAGCAAGGCAACAATATATGTATATTTTGAAAACAAGGAAGAGATCGTCGGTATTTTGGTATTAAACAGTATGAAAAAGCTTTATGACTATATATCCTCTGCTCTGGCAGAGCAGGAAACCACAAAGGCAAGATATGACCTCATCTGTCACGGACTGGTACAGTATCAGGAAGAATTTCCTTTTTATTTCCAAATGGTTCTGGATAAAATCAATATTGATTTTAAAAGTCACGGCGATCTGCCGGAAGAAATAGAAACCTATCAGATCGGGGAAGAAATAAATGAAAAAATAAAACATTTTCTACTATCCGGTATGGAAAAAGGGGATTTGCGGAGCGATTTGGAAATTATGCCTGCCATATTTAACTTTTGGGGTATGCTCTCCGGAATCATTCAGCTTGCTGTAAACAAAGAAGAGTATATAAAAAAATCAATGGGTTTATCCAAGAGACAATTTCTGGAGTATGGATTTTCGATGCTGTACGATTCGATTTCGATTAAGGAGAAATGATTATGTGTAAGAAGCCAATAGCCAAAACTGTTTGCGCCATACTTTTCCTTACCGGTTTGATTTTTATGGCGGTTTATCTGAAAAGCGTGGCAGATTATAAGAAAGCCGTAAAAGAGACCGCCATCAGTGAAATCGATATTTCCAATATCCCTGACGGAGTTTATGTCGGTGAATATGATGTGGATTTTATTTATGCCAAAGTGGAAGTAACGGTTCAGAACAAAGTAATCACAAGCATTGATATTCTTGAGCATAAAAACGGGCGTGGGAAACCCGCAGAAATCGTTGCGGACAGAATCATTGAGGAACAGAAAATAGAGGTAGATGCCGTATCCGGCGCAACAAATTCAAGTACTGTCATAAAGAAAGCCGTTGAAAATGCCCTCTGCCCTCTTTTGTCTTCGGGAGAATGACAAGAATGAAAACATGTAATTGACATATTTGCTTTCTTATACCATAATAGTTCTAAATAGAAATGTTCTAATACGATATGAGGTGGTTTCAATTTGGAAACAAAAGGCGGATTTTATATTACACAAATCAAACAGCTTCAGGAACGGATCTTTGAACGTCTCCTTGCCCAAAATGATATTCAGATCAGCGGCGGGCAGGGACGCATTTTATTCATCCTGTGGAAAAAAGATCATCTTACAGTCAGTGAAATCAGCCGCCAGACATCACTTGCCAAAAATACCGTTTCCATTGTGGTGGACGGCATGGTCAGCAAAGGAATATTAAAACGCCGGACGAATCCGGAGAATCGCCGCCAGACCATCATTTCCCTGACTGATTATGCCAGGTCCTTACAGGATAGATACGAAATGGTATCTCAACAGATGAACGATTTATTTTATGAGGGCTTTTCCGTCAGAGAGCAGCAGGAGTTTGAAAAATACCTTGGCAGAATTCTGGACACGCTGACAAAAGCAGAAATGGAGGATTTATCATATGACAAGAGAACATCTATATGAATTTATCAGAAAGCAGAAAACGGCATTTGTGGCCTCTGTGGATGAGGATGGTTTTCCCAATCTAAAAGCAATGTTTACGCCCCGTAAAATAGAGGAAGACTGCTTTTATTTTTCCACCAATACCTCTTCTATGCGGACTCAGCAGTACATGAACAATTCCAAAGCCAGCATTTATTTTTATTATCGGGGGCGTTTTCGCTATGAAGGGATCATGCTGATTGGAAACATGGAAGTATTGCAGGATTTGAAAATCAAAGAAGAAATCTGGCAGCCTGGTGATATCTTATATTATCCCGGAGGTGTAACTGATCCCGATTATTGCGTCCTGAAATTTACAGCACTTAAGGGAAGGCAATATTGTGATTTGAAGACGGAAAATTTTATTATGAAAGATATCAATTAATTTTGAGGAGAATGTGCATATGGAAATCAGCGAAGTAAAGGTTTGGAGAAATGGGAAATGGTCAGTTTATGAAAACCGGGAAGATTATATCGAGTGGTGTGATTCCGTGTTGTCAAGCTTGTTCATGAAAGCGGATGTTGCCATGTGTTCCTATATTCAGAATGATCAGGTGATCTCAAAAGCTATGTATATTGTGAAGAAAAAGGATAACAGTGAATTATGGTTCAATTCAGACAGCACAGCAGAATTAACCCAAGTAATTCATCCGGAATTGAAATTTACGCTCTTTATCTACGATCAGGAAAGTGTTGGAAGTTTGATGCTCGTAGGAAAAATGGAAATTGAAAAAAATGAGGATATTAAAAAAGAGGTATGGAAAGAAGAATTCAATGATTGGTACATTTGCGGTATCCAAAGCGAAGACTATGCAGTAATTCATTTTCAGGCAATGGAATATAGGATTTTTAACGATGGCGTACAAATAAAATTAGAAAAACAGGTAGTTTAAATGACTTTAGGAGTATTTACATATGGTAGACTGATCTATATTCTATATTCCCGTTGACATATAGTACTATATATGATACTATGTATCAAAAGGGAGATATTTACAGTGCCAAACGTAAAAAAACTAATTGAAAAAATGAAGCAACAGCCAAACGGAATACGGCCTGAAGAAATAGACAAAGTTTTAGCTGCATATGGATACGTTCCAGCAAGGCAAAAAGGAGTATGAAAGCATGGAAGTTAAAGATTATATGGGATTGCCCTATACAAGATTAGTGCAAGAAATGAATGACGAAAGCGGTCATTACTTCTATGGCAAAATTTTAGAACTTGACGGATGCCAAAGTACAGGCAATACGCTGGAAGAACTATACAAAAGCCTTAATGAAGCAATGGAAGGATATATTGAAATAAAGATAGAAAATAATCTCCCTATACCAATTCCAGAAGCACCAAATAATTACAGCGGCAAATTTGTTGTAAGGCTTCCAAAGTCTTTGCATCAAAGACTAGCCATTGAAGCGGAAAAAGAGGGTGTAAGTCTTAATCAGTTAGCATTATATAAATTGGCACTTTAAAAAATATGTATATAAGGGCAGTTCGTTTTGGAACTGTCCCTTTGTATTACAACTGGCGTTTCTGCTGTTTCCTTTCTTCACTTCTGCAGGCTTCGGACCAGGGCATCATATCTGCCATGAATTTATAACCTAAATAGTTTTGAATGTTAATAGTGAAGAAAAACTCCGCAGGAAAAACCTGCGGAGTCCGTATTTTTGAATCTGTAAAATCTCTGCTTATCTCAACAGAAAATACCACAAAATTATCTCTTACATAATTTTAAATCCTGCTTTTCCGGCGTTTTCAAAGCATTTGTTAGTTACCTGTCACTTACCCATATGATTTTACAGTGTCGCATACTATCCTGTTAAATTACCGGATTTATACTTATCTGGCTATCCTTTAGTCGAGTAGACAAGCGGCTCACGCCGCAAGCCCCTCACAGAACCGTGCGTGCGCCTTTCACGCACACGGCTCCTCATAGTAACATTCACTTTTAGAATAACCTCACATAAATCTTTGGTTTTGCTAGGGGATAAACTTTTAGCATATCAGCAAACCCATCCCATGTATAGCTTTTCTTCTGACTACGTCTGTTGAGTGCTTTACACAGATATCTTTGGGTGAAATGCAGAAAAGAGCCCAGCTTCTTGCCATTATAGGAGACACCATAATACCTATAGTGCCCTACCAGCTTCTTATTCAGCTTTTCTATCAGTTCCTTCACAGGCAGGTCGTTGTTGGCATACAGCCATTCCTTCGTGGCTTTTAGTTTCTGTGCATATTTCTTTCTGCTTGTTTTCAGCTTCACGCAGAAATTTCCGCTCTTCCTGCCTTTCCCACAGTAGAAAGTAAAACCTAGAAAATCAAATGTCTCCGGCTTCTTTCCATATCTGCGTCTGCTGTTGCTCTCCGCATACCTTCCAAACTCAATCAGCCGGCTCTTGCTCTCCTCTAGTTCAAGATTGAATTTCCCCAGCCTTTCCTTCAGTGCGGCATAGTATCTCTCTGCGTCTGACTTGTGCTGGAATCCCGCAATAAAATCATCTGCATACACCGCCAGAAAACACTTCCCTTCTGTCTCTTTCAACACTACAAACTTGTACCAAAGCGTCAGTACATTGTGCATATAGATATTTGAAAGAATTGGGCTGATGATATTTCCCTGCGCAGAACCTTCCTCGCTTGCCTCGTAGACACCTTCCGTCATTACTCCGGCTTTCAGATATTTGTTTATCAGCCACAGCAGATTCGTGTCCTTAATATACAGCCCCAGAAACTCCATAAGCCATTCGTGGCTCATGTGGTCAAAGAATCCCTTGATGTCTGCGTCCACCACATAGTTAATCCATTCGTCCTGTAATTGACGGTGGACTTCCTTTATCGCATCATGGCAT